>Ga0194050_1000397_pt1 | contig 15427 bp, 10 predicted proteins | sample SepL2310m_MetaG_FD_148657 | JGI IMG/M metagenome (GOLD analysis project Ga0194050, IMG submission 148657) | Anoxic zone freshwater microbial communities from boreal shield lake in IISD Experimental Lakes Area, Ontario, Canada - Sep2016-L239-10m | ecosystem: Environmental > Aquatic > Freshwater >...
AAAATAAACCTATTCAACTGGATTCAAAAACAATCATTGCCGGCAGCAGCAGCGAAGGCCACTCACTTCCTCCGGTCTGGCAGGTGCATTTTGAACGGAGCACTGACGGCGGACAAACATTCAGCCGCATTCAAGTGCCGACTCAAAAAGATTCTCCAGCTGCTATTCAGCCGAGCATTCTCACGCATCGAGACGGCACGCTCCAGGCAGTTGGAAGAACGCAAAGCGGTCGCATTTTTTCAACACGTTCGTTCGATCGAGGACTTACGTGGTCGGCACTGGAGCTTTTGGATTTGCCCAATCCAAATTCGGGTACCGATGCGATCACTCTTTCAGACGGACGACACCTCTTGGTTTACAACCATACTGCAAGAGGTCGCTCTCCCTTGAATATTGCAGTCAGCACAGACGGAATCGTTTGGAAACCGGTTGTCACGCTCGAAAGCGATCCGGGAGAGTATTCCTATCCTGCCATCGTCGCTGCCTCTGATTCACTGGTACACATCACCTATACATGGAAGCGAAAAAAGATCGCCCACGTTGTGATTGATCCCGCAAAGCTCTCTGAGTTAGCTGAATAAACTCACTCGAGTTCATGACGCAATACGAATCATGAAGATTGCATAAGTCCTCTTAAGTAGCCAGCAGCATAAAGACGGCCGAGCATTTCGTATCCCGGAGTCTCGTTGGATTCTCCGGCCATCGACGGAGCGTGATCTGGACGTATCGTACCGGAGTATCCAACTTCTTTGAGCGTTCGAAGAACAGCTGGCAGATCAATATCACCGTTGTCGTGCCAGGTCTCAACAAAGTGTGAGGCTGTTCCACGAACGTTGCGGGCGTGGAAAAAAACGATGTTGTCTGCGAGATCACGAATACCGGCGAGCAGATCCTCGCCGGCAGGAAACAGAGAACCGACGCAATAGCAGATGCCGTTTGCACGACTCGGCACAAGGTCGACTGCCTTGCGTAAGGCCACATTCGAATGCATGATTCGAGGCTGTCCGTGAAGATCGTCCAGCGGCGGATCATCTGGATGCAAAGCGAGTTTGATATGAGACCGTTCTGCCTGTGGCACTACTTCATTCAAAAAGTGCTCCAGATTGTCCCAGAGTTCTGAGGACGTGCTGTGATGCGGAGGTTGCCCGGAGGCATCCGTCACATTGTGACCGATTTCATCAATATTAAATTCGGTGACCAGTGAACCACCACGTTGACGAACGTGTGAACTGGTGCGTTGCCAATCCTCATCCGGCATCCAGTTGTAGCAAAGCACTTCCATGCCAGCGTCGGCCATTATGCAAAGGAGTGATTTAAAGTCAGCGATCTGTGCGTCGCGACCGGGGAGATTGTGAACGAATTGTAAGTGCGGCACCTTTCGCTCAATGTGCGTGAGTTTCATGCCAAACGATTCGACGCGACGCTTCGTTGCCAAAAGCCCCGCACGATCGAGCCCTGGATAGGGAAGCACGATATCACTGACGCCAATTTGCGCGGCCCATTGCAGATGCAAGTCAGTGGGCGGATTGACAATCATTGAAAGCCGCATGGTTCACACTCACTGTTGAAAAAATAATCAATATCAAAGGTTCAAAGTCTATCGGACTCAAGCAGAGGAAAAATAGTTCTATTGGAAATATCTCAGCGATCTCAGGGAGTGGTTCGCCGAAGAGATTAAAATATGTGTACCGCGACGTAGGCCAATCCACAGACTCTTTCTTTTGAAACCCCTTGCGAATCAAGCGTACCGAATCAATCATGCATGCCTGTCGCACAGGTAGCAACAATGGATCGAGCCTTTCCAAAGAGAACCCTCAGATGAGAAAAGTAGTTTTCGATATTCAACGCAACGATGTTATGAGAACGGGCAGGAATCGTATGATCTGTTGGCATATACGAGATCGTGTGTGCGTGAGTCTGCTGAGCCTTCTCTGTCTAAGCTGCTCTGCGAATGTCGCGACAGTCGACGCGGCGCAACTTCTCGCCGGCGTGGGGCGAGCTGACATCACCGATTCGAACACGCCATCAAACGATCCTCTGTATGCGAAGGCGTTGGTGCTCAAAAGTGGCGAAACGAACATCGTGTTTATCACCGTTGATGCGGTCGCAATTGAAGAGATTGGACGAATTCCAAAAACGTTTTTAGGGAATCTTCGCACCATCATCAACAAAGAGTTTTCAGTTGAGCCCTCGCACGTGATCGTTAACGCCAGCCATTGCCACGGGGTGGTTAGCGACGAGGTGGAGGCCAAAACACTTGAGGCTGTCAGACAAGCATGGAAGTCGCTCGTGGCGGTGCGAATTGGAGTTGGAAAAGGACATGAAAATAAAATCAGCGAGAACCGTCGGCTCAAGCTCGTGGATGGAAGTGAGGCCGACGTTCGACACGCCTATTCGCTGCCGGCCGACGAGATTGTGTCATCCATTGGACCGATCGATCCAGAAATCGGTGTACTTAGGATTGACACCATTGATGGAAAGCCCCTGGCAGTGGTCTACAACTTTGCCTGCCATCCGATTCAACGTGTTCCAAGCGGCAAAGACACCGCCGACTTTCCTGGTTTTTCTTCGAAAGTAATCGAGGAAAATCTCGGTGAAGGATCGATGGCCTTTTTTATTCAAGGCTGTGCCGGCGACATCAATCCGGTGCAATACAAGAACGTTCATGCTCCGCACGACGCAGAGCCTATTGGGAATCTGCTGGGACTCGCCGTCATGCGTGCAGCCAGATCAATTCACCCCAGCGATGACACTCGTCTAAAAGTGATCAGTGAAAAGTTGCTTCTTCCCCGGGCCAGCGATTTTGAGCAACGAATCGCATCGCTTGGAGCTGAACGAGAGAAACTTCTTGAATCCTTACAGGGAACGAGTCTCAACTTTAAGTCATTCGTTCCGCTGTTGTTGCAGTACAAACTCAGTGACGAGTTTCCTTCGTACGCTTCGCATCGGTATTTCCAGGAAAAGTCGATAGGTCGCAGCGATCTTGAAACGCTCGACAAGGAAAACCAGCTGAATCTTCAACAGTACATTCTTAACATTCACACCATGGAGCGAATTACGCAAGTGCAGGTCAACCTCGCTCTATTGCAAAAACATAGAGCACAGGCACGCGAAGCAAGTTGCAATACCATCGAGGTTGAGGTGTCTGGAATTCGAATCGGCGAATGTGTATTCGTGACGTTTCCCGGAGAGCTGACAGTCGAAGTCGGTCTGGCCATCAAGAAGCGGGCCGGTGCCGGTTTCACATTCGTTGCCGGATATACAAACGGCTATATCTATTACGCTCCAACCGACGCCCAGCGCAGAAACACGGGCTGCGCTCAGGAGGACTGCGACTGCATTCTTGCTCCACAGTGGCAAAAAATATTTGAGAATAAGGCGATTGAAATTATTTCAAAACTGTAATCAGAAGTCGGCTTTTGCTGTGGAGTCAAGTTTCGTCCGGTGTTCCGAACTGGCGAAGTTCCAGCACGATGACAGCGGCAGTGAGCGAAACAATGGTGATCGTCAAGATCGCGCCGATCTGAATCCACGCGGGTTCTGGATCAAAAAAAAGTTTGAGTTCTCGAAGCATCGATGTCTTCCAGCCCATTCCCTGGACCAGCAAGCTTCTCAGCCGTAGTGCGACTGTAAACTGATTCACGATTGCCGGAAGAAAGCCCGCAAGAAATTCAAAGATCAGGGTATAGACAACCGACAGCACCATCGCACGCCTGGGCATGATCGTCGAAACCAGTGCAAAGATTGCTCCTCGACCGACTGCCGAAAGAATGACAAGCCCACAGATGACAGTAAAAAGTCGAAAGGCATCGGGAGGCTGTGCAGCCAGAATTGTCATTGCGGCACTTGCAACTCCGACTGCAACGGTCCAGACAACAGCGGTTGCAAAGGCCCCCAGCAGCATTGCGCGACGACCGTGCGGGCGAATTGCGAGATAGACCCACGTTTTACTTTCCAGATGCGACTGGATAGCCGGACACATCCATAAAAGAAGCGATAGAAGGCAGATGGCTTCGGGTACAAGCGCGTAGAGAAGGGCTGCCCAGACTCGCGTATCGGCCGGAATATCCGTGGAGAATCGTACGCCAAGGGCAATGAATGCCGGCACTGCAGCAAGTATTGCAGCAACCAACAATCGCGGCGTGGTGACTGCCCGGGAAATGTCAAAAAGAATGACTGCTTGTAAGGACTCAAGAAATTTTTTCAATACTTTTCCCCTCGATGCTGTTGGACAAGCAGACGAAAGAGACCTTCGAGAGACTGGTCGGGAGCGCGAACCTGATCGATCACAATCGATTCCTCGACGCACCAGCGGGGCATGAAGTCAGCGAGGAGAGACGGGTAAAGCGTTCCCACAACCACGGTTGATTCTTCGATTCTGACCGAATGAACCTGTCCGGTGGCCACGATCAGTTCCGCTAAACGTGTAGGACGATTACAAGATATCGACACCTCAACCGGAACATCGCAGAGCAACTGCTCTATGTCGGCGGCCTTTCCCCACGCGAGTAAACGACCACCGGTAATCAGAAGAAACGACTCGCAGATCGTTTGAAGTTCATGCAGCATGTGACTGGCCACCAAGAGGCTCTTGCGACGGCCCCATTCACCCACCACGAGTGCCATGTCATGCCGTGCCACCGGATCGAGTCCGTTGAACGGTTCGTCAAGTACAAGCATTTCGGGATCATGTGCAATCGCCTGAGCCAGTTTCGCTCGCTGTCGCATTCCTTTGGAGTAAGTTTGCATCGGACGGTCCATATCACTAGACAATCCAACTCGTTCGAGTGCGATATCAGCGCGACGATGAGCCTCTGCTGGAAAATAGCCATGCATGCGCACCAGCGTGCGCACCCACTGGCGCGCCGATACGCCTTCGATCAGAATGTCTGACGAGGGACAAAAGCCGATCCGCATGAGTAGCTTGGAATTATTCCAGGGTTGCATTCCGTAGACACGCACGCGGCCGAGCGTTGGACGCAATTGACCAGTCAGCAAATTCAAGAGCGTCGATTTTCCAGAGCCGTTAGGACCCAGCAACCCGTAGGAACCAGGCTCAAGCGTCACGTCAATATCGTTGACACCGATAACCGAACCGTACAGTTTTGTGACTGATGTGAGTGTGATCATGAATGAGTCAATTGCCGTGAGCAGATACAGAAAGCACGTGACAAGAAAAAGGATTGAACGGAACTGTTTGAGTTATTTTCTAAAATCTTGCATCAGGCGCGTAGTGGCGCCGTCACCCGATTAAGCAGAACGCATGCCGACACGATTGACACAAGTGAAAGCATCACCATCGAAGGCCAGACTCTCGAGAGATCATCCTCCAGTCCAAAAACCCAGGCCTGTACCACTCCAAGAGTGTGGAACAGCGATACAGGAGCGAAACGATCAGACAACATTGCATCCAGCAATCGCTGATTAGTTCTCTGGTTCAATCCACCTCCAAGACCACCGGGGCCAAGCATGTCAGGATGATCGAACTGTTGTGAATCGAGGAACGAATCCAGCGGAGCGAGCATGTCGGCAACTTGCTCGCTGGCAATCGGTTGATTGAACGAACTGGTTGCGGCCGCCTGGATAAACGCGCCGTGCGCAATCCAGCCCAGCGACCAGACTGAAAACCAAGCGAACGTTGCCCAGCGAGGCTGATGCGAGAGGCTTGAGAGTGCAAGTGACAAAAGAGTGGTTGGCACTAAAAGCACCATTGAGGCTGCGATGATTCGCAGTGGCATATCCCAGGTGGTCCAAATCACCGCAATCGATGGCGAGAGCAAAACACCAAGCACCCACAGCACGAGTGCCGGCACAAGCGTGATCCCCGACACGTACGCCGAAACGACCATCGATTTTCCAAGAATATACTCCCAGCGAGAAATCGGCCGGGTGAAGTAGACCAGATGTGCCCGTGCTCCGAGATCGCGTGACACCAGCGGCGGTGCGACAACGCCAACGAGCACCACTAATAAAATCGCCTGCGGGCTGCGCATGAACATCATGAGAATCCAAGCCCAGACGGTGCGGCGACTTTTTGCAATACCCACTTCTTTCTGAGACGGATCGGGCTTCATCGCCTCCAGAAGCGCCTCCGCCTTGGGGAGCCGTCGAATGAGAGTGCTCGATACAACTTGAGGAGTGAGTTTTCCATCTTCAACGAGTCGTTCAAATCCAAAAAAACAAGTGCCCGCAACCACCGTTGGGCCCCAGGCTAAAAACAAAAGTCGACGCAGCCACATGCTTTGCCACGCGAGCACAATGCCTGTCCAAGCAATCACGACCCACGCGGTGCCGCGTGCGGCTGTTCGCCCGTTCCATGCACGGTAGCCAAGATCACCCAGCGGCATGCGAGTGCTCCCGAACGGCATCTACAAAAAGAGTTTCCAGAGACGTTCGCATCGGCTCTAACGACGTCACTCCAAATCCCATGTCGGCAGCCAATCGCCAGACGCCGGAAACCGTCGAGCCATCGACTCCATGCAATGTGATTGAGCCGTCAAAGGTAATCTCGGCGCGAATCCCAATATGTTCTAGTCGCTGAACCATTGCCGATGCATCTCCACGAACACAAAGACGGTGCATCGGAAAAAGTGGACGGGTAAGATCTTCGAGCGCACCGCTGAGCTTGACTCGCCCACGACAAAGAACCACGACCCAATCACAGACTGCTTGAACATCAGGCAGAATATGAGTTGAAAGAATCACCGCCTTGCCGTGAATGCGAGCCAACGTGTTGATTCTCCCAAGCATGTCACGACGTTCGCTCGGGTCGAGTCCCGCGGTAGGCTCGTCCAGAATCACAAGCTTTGGATCGTGCACAAGTGCCTGAGCAAAAGAGAGTTTTTGTCGCATGCCGCTGGAATAGGTTTCCACGGGACGGTAACGTTCCTGTGTCATTCCGCACCAATCGAGTACCTCGTGTGCTCGTCGGAGTGATTCGACTCGTTCAAGCCCCGAAAGTCTTGCAGCGTAACGCACCATTTGCACACCCGTGAGACCCGGAACGTAGCAGTCATCCTCGGGCATCGTGCCAACTGCTGCGCGAATATCGAGCGCCTGATGGCGACAATCAAAACCGAGCACGCGACCTTGTCCCGACGACATCCGCAGCAGACCGAGCATTGTTTTGACGAGAGTGCTTTTGCCGGCCCCATTGGGACCAAGTAGCCCGGTGATTCCATGGCCAATCGTGAGTGAAACATCCGACAAGGCATTGATCGAACCATACCTCTTTGAAACATGTTCAAGCACGACAACCGGTTCTTGCTTATCGCCTGAATACGGCGGATGCGAAACCGTGGAGGCGTTCACAATGTTGGGCGGTGTCAGAAGCATTAGAAAAATCAACCAAGGATCACCCATGCTCTTGTCGCAGCTGGGCACTCGCTGTCATGCAGTAGAAAGACCACCATAACACGCCAACAAACCCGCCGCGATCAAACCGGTTTTTCCGCCGAATAGGCTGAACCTAGGGCATCGCTGTGGCAGCAGACACAAACTATTGTGAACGCGATTCGAGCCGAATGTAATCAAGTCCAAACATAAAACTTTTTGTAGCCGCCTCATTGGCGCCAATGAGTGTAATGACCAGTCGTTTTGCACCCGGAGTCACTTCAAAAGTGCCGAGTGACATTGGCATTGTTGGAAGAACTTCGCGATCAAATAGATCGATGGGTGTGCTTGCTGGTCCACCGTCCCAAGAGAGTGTCACAATGCCGTAGTCGTGAGCCTTGGTCAACGCTGCGAAGACCTCGTGACGGCCCGACACGGTAACAGGTATCTCTAGGGTGATCGATGCACCAACAGTTCCACCGGTCCACCACAGTTGCGATGAATCACTCCATCGACCCTTTGGAAATCCACCCATGGACTGAGGCCGCACTTCACCTTGAGTTCGTTCAAGAATACGAGCCTTTTCTCCTTCAAAGGCACCTGCCACAGTGCCCTCGGCAGTCATCGACGGTGGCGCTTCGCCCGGCAGCGGCACCTGCGATGAACTTTGCAAATACAAGATCAGGTCACGGGCAGCATCCGGCAGAAGTTGCTCGAGTTGATTTTCTGGCATGAGTGACTGCGTTGAAAGTACGCGAGTGTCAATATCTGTTGTGGCAATGATTACCTGGTCGGTCGGCGTCTGAAGGGTGACGCTTGAAGGATTTTCTCGAATGACGATTCCGGCAACGGATCGGCCGTCCGTAGTGAGGATTGTGGTCATTTGATAATCGCGTCCTACCAAGGCACTTGGATCGAGAAGATTTGAGAGGAGGTAATCCATGTTGTTTCGATTGGATCCCGTCAGATCGGGACCGATCTTTCCACCTATTCCATACAGCGAGTGACAGGTACCGCAGGTCTTGGCATAAATTTCACGGCCCTTTGAAACGTTTCCTTTCATCAAATACTCGTTTCGCATGACTCCCCGATATTTTTCGAACTGTGCCTTTCGATCGGCGGGAGTATCGCGGATGGTGCCCCAGACGGCGATGAGTTTTTCAAGCACTTTGGGATCGGCGGCTTTGGCAAGTTGGCCCACGGTAAATGCCGAAAGATCGTTCCGCGGGACGCGTTGGGTTTCAATCGCATCAAGCAGCACGATCGTCCACGCTGGGCGAGAAGTGAGCGTTGCGATCGCAGCCTGTTTGGCATCAGAGGGAAGTTCCGCGTAAGCCGCCACAATCGCGAGAGGTGTTCGGGTGTTGTCAAAAGAGGCAAGAGATGCAATTGCCGTTGTGGAAAACTCGGGATCGTTCAGCAGGGAGTGCAGGTGAGTGGGAGCATCCGAATCCTTTGCAATTTCAAGAGCTTTGAGAGCGTCTTTTCGACTTGCAAGATCGGCGCTTCGATCAGATACAACGCTTCGAAGTTTTGGAAGGACGCGAATATCACCAAATCGCACGGCAACCAGTTCAGACTGACGCACAACAGCATGTGATGGCGAGGCCTGCAGTTTTTCATAACCCTCTGTCCATCCCTTAGGCATCGTCATTTTTCCTCGCATCGATAACGCGGTGATTGCTTCTTCGAGCATCCAGGAACGAGTGTTGTCATCGGAGGTAACAATCTGCGTTATCGCAGCATCAAAAGAGTCTTCTTCAGAGCAGGCTCGGCGAGTGATATACCGAGAGACAAGTGGAATGCGAGACGAAATCGCAAGTTGTATTGCGCGGGCTGGATCGATTGGCACCAATGGCTCCATGGCGTACCAAATCATCAACGGAAGATTGTGATCCGAAACATCCTCGGCGTGTGTCAACAGTCCTGCCACAATCTTCCAGCGCTGGTCGATGGAAATTCTTTGTAGAGCGCTTGTGAGCGCCAAACGAACAACCGGCGAGGGATCCTTCACCGACAGTTCTTCGCAGCGAGAAAGAAACGCTGGTGAGAGCTTCCGATCTTCGGCAGCAAGTTGAATCGCCCATCCCCGAACGGCCGGATCGGCATCGGAGAGTATTTCCAAAAGAACGTCATCGCTGGAAATTCCGACAGCGTGCATTCCCCAGAGTGCTCGAAGCCTCGTCCGAGTCGACGTTGCCGCCGCAAGAGCTTTCTGTAGCAGGGAAGGAGTCTCTTGTGCCAACGAACCCTTCACGAATCGCTCCTGAAGCAACCGCCGAGCGTGCCGAACAAACCATTCGTTGTTGTGTAAAAGAAGTTCAACGAGTTTTGTGTCAGAGTGGACTGAAAGATTGACCGGGACATGAACTGAATTACCGTAAAGAATCTTGAAAATGCGTCCGTTGCCTCTGTCGTGGGTCTTTGAGTCGTGATGATGGCATTGATTGCGGTCGTACCAATCGATGACCGTTACCTGTCCATCGGGACCATAGGCCAGCGAAATAAACTGTGACCAAGAGTCATTTGCGAAGCAGAAATCTGGCTCACCGTCCCCCACATACCCGGAGCCGTGTGGGGTCAGACGATCTTCGTTTAATCGCGCGCCGTGAATATTGTTCATGAAAAGCTTTCCGCAATAACGTTGCGGCCAGACTCCCCCGAGGTAAATCATCGCCCCGGCATGCGCGTGACCACCCCCTACCTCATCAGAGGTTTCGCGATCGGGGTTGTTCCATTGATTGCCAATCCAGTGCCTGTGGTTGGCAATGGTTTTTATGTCGTCAAAGGTGTAGGGGTTGAAGTGTTGCCCCGCCTGTCGCTGGTACCGAGCACCCTGAATCGAGTGATACAAGTGGGGAATGACACAGGCCGTTTGGAACGCATGTCCGTGATCATTGAAATCAATGCCCCAAGGATTGCTCGTGCCCTCTGAGAAGACTTCGAATGAGTGTCGTTGCGGATGGTATCGCCAGATGCCAGCGTTGATCTTCGTACGTTCAGAATCAGGAGTACCAGGCTTACCGACATTGGAGTGCGTAAAGACTCCGTGGCAGCCGTAGAGCCAACCATCCGGGCCCCATGTGAAGGCGTTGAGTGTTTCGTGTGTATCCTGCCAGCCCCAGCCATCCAGCAGGATTTCAGGTGGACCGTCGGGCGTATCGTCTCCATTGCGATCAGGAATGAACAACAAATTCGGAGCTGCACCGACCCACACTCCGCCAAAACCAATTTCAAGACCGCTGACAAGGTTGAGTTGTTCTTGAAAGACCGTGCGTTTGTCGAATTGATCATCGCCATCGGTATCCTCAAAAATGAGAATCCTGTCGCGAGCATCTTTGTCTTCTACACGAGTGGGATAGGAATACGCCTCGGCGACCCAGAGTCGGCCGCGATCATCAAAGGCCATAGCGATCGGTTGCTGAACATCAGGTTCGCAGGCGAGTAGTTTTACCTGAAACCCAGGCGGCACCGTCATCGCCCGAGCTGCTTCTTCAGGCGCAAGTCCGTTGGCCATGGGCGGGCGAATTTTCGGCTGAGAAAACTCCCACTCTTTTTCCGAAACCTGCTTTCGCGACTGCACACTGAGGAAAATACCCTTCTTATTTCCAACGAGCACATCGGGAAATCCATCTCCCGAGACGTCGCGAGCGCACACCTGCACACCGACACCAGAGTTGTCGTCGATCAGGTGCGGAACAAATTCAACGCTTTTTCCATCAGACCCACGAGTGCAGCGAAACCAGTAAAGAACCGCCGGAGCCAAGGGTTCTGGATCTCCCTTGGGGCCGTGTGCCCAGTAGCGTTTTCCAGTGACGATGTCGTCGAGACCGTCGCCATCGATGTCAGCCATGTCGATGGCGTGAATTTGAGAAAATGCAGTGCGGTAGGGATTCTCAGAAAGACGTTCGCCAGTGATTTTGTACTGTTGAAACTGCCGTTGGCCATCGGGTCCTTTGGTCTGACGGAACCATGCCAATCCAAAGCCATGTGCGGACAGACTTGTAATAACATCGGGCAACGCATCTGCATCCACATGTCGCACAAACATCTGCGCGCCGCCGGCCTGTGAAAATTCAACAGAATGTTTCTTCCAGACAGAGTCTTCTTCAAGCGATTCCGGTTGCTGCCACCATCCGCTCTTCTCGAGAATGTCAACCCGGCCATCACCATCGACATCACCGTACCCGAGTCCGTGCGTGAATTGACCTCCGGCGGTCTGCGTTGAAATTCTGTGAAACGTCCACGGCTTCGTCGGATCAGCATCATTGATTGGAGCATAGCCAAAAAAACCATCGACACTGCAGAGAATTTCCGGAACTCCGTCGCCGGTGAGATCGGTCCATGTTGGCGATTCATTGTCAATGCGTTCGAGTACGAGATGCCGCTTCCACAACTCTTCCTTCTTGCCGGGATTTTCAAACCAAGAAGCGTCTTTGCCTGGAAACCCATATACCAAAATATCTGGGAAACCATCGTTGTTCATATCGTGGGTAAATGAAAAAAAATTGTTGCTATATCCTTGTGGATCGAATGGTGTGGTTTCGTAAAAAGTATGGCGCTGCGTGAAAAGAGGACCTTCAAACCAGAAGGGACCCGCAATCAGATCGATGTCTCCATCAAGGTCGAGGTCTGCAACCGAAGCGCCTTCGGTAAAGAATCGATTGTCGAGAGAAGTCGTTGTAAAAGTGACAATGCTGCGATCGTTTAAAGCGGTATCGCTTGCAGTCGCGACGAGTGAATTTCCAAGAAACAAAGTTTGAAAGATCAAAAACGTCAAACAAAAGACCGACCGAATAAAAAATATGCCAATGGTCATCGATTTTTCCCCTCGGTGAAACACTCTCGTGAGAAAAGTGTTCGATATAAAGATCTTCTGTCGATCAATTGGAAATCAATTGTAGAGGAGGGTTGATTCACGTCCAATCTGGTAAGATTTTTTCGAATGAGATACCGTTTGCATTTTTACATAAGTGACTCGAACCGAGTTTTTGTCGCACGGTTGTGCATCGACCGCTAGAAGAATGCGAGCGTTCCAGAAATGTTTCTCACAGCAGATCCCCGCACCGGCTTAAAAAGTCTTATGAGAATTTTCATTTTTATAATCGCTGCGATCACCGTGGCCTGCATGGTTGGTCCGATTGGAAGTGTGAAGGCAGAGCCGGAGCCAACCAAGGAAATTGATCCTGCTGCTGGCCCTGCCAAGCCTGGCGGGAAAGGAATTGTTGATCCGGTGATTCTTCTCGACGTGTCAGCTATAAACTCGGGCGACACCGCGTGGATGCTCATGAGCACGTCGCTTGTGCTTCTGATGACAGGGCCTGGGCTCGCACTTTTTTATGCAGGACTTGTGCGACGAAAAAATGTGCTCTCTTCACTGATGCAAACATTTATCTGTATGGCAGCGATGAGCGTTCTGTGGGCGTTCGTCGGCTATTCACTTGCCTTTTCAACCGGCAGTCCCTACGTGGGAGGATTTGATTTTGTGATGCTTCGCGGTGTTGGAGATGCGCCTTGTGAATATGCGGCTACGATTCCGCATACGCTCTGGATGGCATTTCAGATGATGTTTGCAATCATTACTCCAGCGCTGATCTGCGGCGCGTATGCTGAGCGGATGAAATTTTCGGCAATGCTCATCTTTTCATCGGCGTGGTTGCTCGCGGTCTATTGTCCCTTGGCACATATGGTGTGGGGCAAAGGCGGATTGTTCAACGCGTTTCTGGGTGGCACGATTCCATCTCTCGATTTTGCCGGCGGTACCGTCGTGCACATTTCTGGTGGAGTGTCGGCATTGGTCGCGGCGCTGATGCTTGGGAAACGGCAAGGCTATGGCATCAAACCGATGACCCCGCACAGCGTCGTGCTGTCGGTGATCGGTGCGAGTTTGCTGTGGGTTGGCTGGTTTGGATTTAATGGTGGCAGTGCGCTTGCTGCCAATGCTCTTGCGGCGAATGCTCTTGTGACAACCCACTTTGCGGCTGCTGCTGCGGCACTTGGCTGGGTGGCGGCGGAATGTATCAGAGGTGGAAAGCCGACAGTACTCGGTGCGATTTCTGGTGCAGTGGCAGGGCTTGTGGTGGTAACACCTGCATCCGGATTTACAACGCCCATCTTTGCAATGCTTATGGGCCTGATTGGCGGCGTAGGCTGTTTTTGGGCGGCAACGAGTCTCAAACATATTTTTGGTTACGACGACTCGCTCGATGCTTTTGGTGTGCATGGCGTTGGAGGAGCGATCGGCTCAGTGCTCACCGGAGTGTTTGCCGTGTCGAGCGTAAACCCCGCGGCAGCCATCGCTCTTACTGGAACCCAAACGGGTGCCATTGGTCTGCTGTATGGCAATAGCGGGCAGTTAGTCAATCAGATCAAGGCCACGGTTGTGACCATTGTGTTTGCTGCTGTGGCAACCTTTGTAATTTTAAAGATCATCGACATGTTCATCGGTTTGCGTGTCAGTCGCGAGGAAGAGTTTCGCGGGCTCGATCTTTCGGAGCATGGCGAGGCAGGTTACAACCTCGACGAACTCTGAAAAAGCGAAAGTGTTTAGGAATTCGAGAAAGTTTCAAACATTATTTCGAAATGAGCGTCTACCGAATTGCCTTTGGCGGATTGCGTCCGATCAGCGGGTATTGTTCGAGATCGACTACCTGACCGCTCATCGCAGCACTTTCGTCAGAGATCCAATAGATCGCTGCAACCGCGATTTCCTCAGGAAAGAGGATGCGTCCAGAAGGCGCGATCGTTGCCGGCAACGACGCAGGCCAATCGTCAGGAAGTCCGTGCGACTTCTTTCTCGCACGTTCATTATCGGTGAGCACCCAGCCGGGATTGATCTGGTTGACTCGCACGGAATCCTCACGAAAGAGCGTGTCGCCGAGATTGCGAGTGAGCGTCATAAGGGCACCTTTGCTCATCGAATAGCCAAGCAGATTTGGTTCGCCACAGTAGGCATTGACGCTGCCGATATTCAGCACAGCGCCTTTCGCCTGACGAAGGTGCGGCAACGCTGCCTTTATCAAAAGCAGCGGCGACAGCGTGTTGACTGCGATCGTTCGGGCAAAGCTGGCGGAATCGATCGTGTGAATCGTACCCGTAGATACGACCGCGGCATTATTGACAACCGCATCGAGCTTTCCGAATGTTGCGATGGCCAGATCGATCAGCCGTTGTGGGCAGCCTTCCTGTGTCAGGTCTTCAACGTGTGACACGGCTCTGTCTGATCCCACTTGGTTTACAACATCTGTCGCAAGCAGACTTTCCAGACCGTGGATAACAACGCGGGCACCTTCGGCGACACAGGCAACGGCGATGGCCTTGCCGATTCCCGTTGCACTCCCGGTGATAAGAATAACTTTGTTTGCCAGACGCATGGAAAATTTGAGTGTCGTGGAGTGTATTCAAAAAAGGAAGCGGCGCTCACGCTTTACAGAAAGTCTATTTTGTAATTGCTCACCGATGGATAGAAGAAATTGTAGAAAGTTGTTCTGTTCGCAGAATCATTCCGGCTTCAGGACGCTTTTGACGACGTCTCCTCTATGCATTGCTTCAAAAGCATCGTGCCACTTTGCAATCGGCCAGACTCCTCCAAGAATTGGCTTCACATCGAGCTGGCCAGAACTCATAAGTGCCAGAACTCGCTCCCAAATAGGCCAGTTGTGGCTGTAACTGCCCTGCAGCGTCACATTTTTCTGCACCAACGCATCGAGTGAAAAGTTGAGCGGATCGCGTCCCCATCCGACCTTACTGATCCATCCCGCCGGGCGCACTAGGTCGATCGCCGTTTTGAGTGTGACGCTAACGCCTGCGGCATCAATCACACCATCCGCACCGAGGCCGTCGCGAGTGTTCGCCCATTCTGATGCATCGCCGATGACAATATCGCATCCATACGCCCGTGCGATTTCCAATCGCCCTTTGTCGCGATCGAGTCCTACAAGTGCCACCTGCGCACCGGCCAATCGCGCCATTGCAGCGCACAGGATGCCGATTGTTCCAGGACCGAGTACGACGATGCGATCTCCCGGTTCGATTCTCGCGTTTCGAATCGTTGCATTGAATGCAACGCAACAGGGCTCCGTAAGACAGGCTTTTT
>Ga0194050_1000402_pt1 | contig 15337 bp, 15 predicted proteins | sample SepL2310m_MetaG_FD_148657 | JGI IMG/M metagenome (GOLD analysis project Ga0194050, IMG submission 148657) | Anoxic zone freshwater microbial communities from boreal shield lake in IISD Experimental Lakes Area, Ontario, Canada - Sep2016-L239-10m | ecosystem: Environmental > Aquatic > Freshwater >...
CTTTAATAAAGGTAGGAGTCAAGATCTCAACCCAGGTAGGGATTACACCGTTGGCCAAAATTTCACGGCGGATAATTTCATTAACAAAAGAAATATCAAAACTTTCTAACGCTTTCAAAATCGCTTCTACAATTTCAGCACGTTCTTCAAATTTTATTGTCGTTAAATTCTCGGCTTCGCTAACGTCAGCATCGATTGCGATCAAAGCCGCCTCTTTTGGCGGAACTCCAGAAATCACCAGCCGGCGCATTACCGCAATTCGGGCGACATCAACGCGGTCATATCTGCGATGGGCGCCGACCTCATGACCTGATGGTCCAAGGCCATACCTTCTAGCCCAGGTGCGCAAGGTGGCAGGAGCGACTCCCAGACGCCGAGATAGCTCGCCAACGGTGATCTCTATCTCATCATTCATATGACTAAACCTTCCATGCGTAAAGGTATTTGCCAACTCGAAATTAAAGTATATAGTCATCTGAACAACCTATGGCGCGATTGCCAAGGTTACTTTAACATAACGAAGGGCTTGATCATGGCTGAGGTATCCAGGCTTCCGCTCCCAATTGCTGATAATTGGGATTGGCAGAGTAATGGCGCCTGTCGAAGTTACCCTCCCGAGTTGTTTTTCCATCCTGAAGGTGAACGTGGACCAAGTCGGCGTGCGCGCATCAATGAAGCAAAATCAATTTGTGGAAGTTGCCCAGTACTTTTGCAATGCCGTTCGCACGCACTTTCTGTGCAAGAGCCGTACGGTATTTGGGGCGGTTTATCAGAAGATGAACGAGAATTAATTATTGCCAGAGAAGGCCGTCGCGGAGTTGTTGCTTAACCCCTTAACAACAAAAAAAGACCGGTGTTAGATTATTCAAAATCTAGCGCCGGTCTTTTTTATTTACTAATTAATGTGAATGTCCGCCAGCTCCATGTGAATGTCCGGTGCTTGCGCCAGTATTTTCATCATCTTCTTTCTTTTCATATACCAGAACTTCAGTGGTAATAAACATGGCGGCGATGGATGCAGCATTAGCAAGCGCTGAACGCGTTACCTTGACTGGATCAATGACGCCATCTTTTACCAAATCACCGTAAACATCAGTTGCTGCATTGAAGCCTTCATTTTTACCAAGTTCGCGAACTTTGGCTACAACTACATAACCTTCAAGTCCAGCGTTCTCAGCGATCCAACGAAGTGGTTCATCGCAGGCCTTGCGTACTAAACGCACACCAACAGCTGCGTCACCAGTTAATCCGAGATCGCCTTCAAGTGCATCGGCAGCGTGAACAAGTGCTGCGCCTCCACCTACAACGATTCCTTCTTCAACTGCTGCACGAGTTGCTGAGATTGCATCCTCAAGACGGTGCTTCTTTTCCTTTAATTCAACTTCGGTATAAGCGCCAACTTTAATTACGCAAACTCCACCAGCAAGTTTGGCAAGACGCTCTTGCAACTTCTCGCGATCCCAATCAGAGTCAGAACGTTCGATCTCTTTACGAATCTCACTAATACGTCCATCAACATCTGCTTTGTTTCCTGCTCCATCAACAATGGTGGTTGCATCTTTAGTAACCACAATGCGACGTGCACGACCAAGAAGTGTTAAGTCGATTTGATCAAGTTTTAATCCAACATCTGGAGTAATAACTGTTGCGCCAGTTAGCACAGCAATATCTTGCAACATTGCTTTGCGGCGATCTCCGAAACCAGGTGCTTTAACAGCAACAGAGGTGAAAGTTCCGCGCATACGGTTAACTACTAATGTTGAAAGAGCTTCACCTTCGACATCTTCGGCGATAATCAAAAGTTGCTTTCCTGAGTTAACAACTTTTTCAAGAAGTGGAAGTAATTCATTTAGTGCTGAAATCTTGGTACCTGATACCAAAATGTAAGCATCTTCCAAAACAGATTCCATGCGCTCGGCATCAGTCACAAAGTATGGAGAGATGTATCCCTTATCGAATTGCATTCCCTCAGTGAACTCCAACTCAAGGTTGGTGGTCGAGGACTCTTCGACGGTGATAACTCCATCTTTTCCAACTTTATCCATTGCATCTGCAATTAGATTTCCAATTGCAACATCTTGCGCTGAAATGGTTGCTACGTCTGCAATCTGAGCTTTGTCGATTACAGGAGTTGCATTTTCGTGCAACTTCTTGGTAATCGCGACAACAGCTGCTTCGATTCCAGCTTTAAGTCCCATTGGTTGCGCGCCGGCTGCGAGGTTACGTAATCCCTCGCGAACCATTGCTTGTGCAAGAACAGTTGCCGTGGTGGTTCCATCTCCAGCGACATCGTTAGTTTTGGTTGCCACCTCTTTAACAAGTTGGGCGCCCATGTTTTCCGCTGCATCAGAGAGTTCAACCTCTTTAGCAATTGTGACACCATCATTGGTGACAGTTGGGTTTCCATATTTCTTGTCGATAACAACATTTCGGCCCTTAGGTCCGAGGGTTACTTTTACGACATCGGCGAGCGCATTTACGCCTCGCTCCATCGCACGACGAGCTTCTTCATCAAACTGTAAAAGTTTTGACATCTAGGTACGCCTACTTTTCAAGAATGGCGAGTACGTCGCGTGCAGATAGCACGAGGTATTCCTCACCGTTGTACTTAACTTCAGTTCCGCCGTACTTGCTGTAAATAACATTGTCGCCAACTTTGACATCCATTGGAACGCGAACGCCATCATCAAACCGTCCTGGGCCAACTGCAATAACAGTTCCCTCTTGTGGCTTTTCTTTAGCAGTATCTGGAATTACCAGACCTGATGCAGTTGTTGTCTCTGCTTCACTTGCTTTAACAACGATGCGATCTTCTAGTGGCTTAATTGATACCGACATTCCCGGCTCCTTCGCTATTTTCATTCGTTAATTTGCTTTAGTTAATTTTCTCTACTTGCTTGGATCCACCGCCCACCATCCGCGGCCAATTAGCAGTGTCAGGGTGAGAGTGCTAACGCCAAGGGTAAAGGGTTGAGTTGGGACGGTCAATTTGAGGGTTTTGCTAAGCGAAGAGCACCTGTTCAACGCCAGCCCCTGGATCCACAGCCAGCCCCGCTGCACTCGGCGGACGTCCGGCCTGGATCGCAAGTGAGCCAAGAGCAGCGACCATCGCCCCATTATCGGTACATAAGCCAGGAGATGGGATCGCCAATTTGAGCCCAGCGATATTGGTGCGCTCGGTTGCCAATGCCCGTAGCCGTGAATTCGCCGCAACACCTCCAGCAATTAATAGGTGTTCCAGGCCTTCGCGCTTGGCCGCCAGAACAGCCTTGCTCAGAAGTACATCCACTACCGCTTCTTGAAATGAAGCAGCGATATCAGCTCGGGCGCTTTGTGACAAAGGGCCATCTTTTTTAACCGCTAATTCAATATGCCGCGCAACTGCACTTTTTAATCCAGAAAAAGAAAAACTAAACTCTTTTGTTGATCGGTCAGTTTCGTCAGTAAATAAAGTCATCGCTCTCGGAAAATTAATTGCTGTTGAATTTCCGGTTGTAGCCAGACGATCAAGTTCTGGGCCACCAGGAAAAGGTAAACCTAATAATCTTGCAATTTTATCAAAAGCTTCACCGGCTGCATCATCCATAGTCGCGCCCATAACTGTAATCGCATCTGTAACTTCATCAACTTTCAAAATTGATGTGTGTCCCCCACTAACCAATAAAGCAATGGTCGGTGGAATCACTTGATCTGAATCTAAATATTCAACAGCAACATGTGCTGCTAAATGATTTACGCCATAAAGTGGAATTCCAAGTCCAGCGGCTAAACCATTCGCTGCGCTTGCACCAACTAATAATGCACCTGCTAACCCGGGACCTGCCGTTACTGCAATCGCATCAAGATCTGCCAATTTAACTTTAGCGGTTGCAAGGGCTCGTTCAATCGCTGGCAAAATCGCATCAACATGTGCACGAGCAGCAACTTCTGGAACTACGCCACCAAACCTCGCATGTTCAGCAACACTTGATGCGATTTCATTTGCTAATAACTTTCGCCCCAAGACTATTCCTACACCAGTTTCATCACATGATGATTCAATTCCCAGAACTAAAGGCCCTGATGATTTACCCATGAGCAGCACCTAAGAGTTTCTGCATAATAATTGCATCACTTCTTTTGCTACGTGGTTGCGCATTTTGGTAATAATTTTTTCGGACTGATATTTGATTAAATCCATTTTTTGCATATAGCGCGCGTGCTTGTTCATTTTCAGCACGTACTTCTAGGAAAATTGCTGGGGCGCTTCGTTCGATCGCCGCGTTTATCAAAAGATCCAGCAAGGCTTGGCCAATACCATTGCCTTGAAATTGAGCATTTACGCTGATGGTTTGAATATCAGCATCTGCGCCACCACCCGGGCAGAAAAGCCCAGCAAAAGCCACAACCTTTTGGGTCGTAGCAACTTCGGCGACAAAATAACTTCGAGTTTTTGGAACTCCAGCCAACTCCTCTTTGAATTGAGCTAGGTTCCACGGATCTGGAAATAATTGCTTTTCAATCTCTAAAACCATGCCTAAATCAAAATTAGTCATGGCTCGATATTTAAGTTCAGCTAACTTTGGCAAAACCGCGTCAGGTTTTCGCAAATATAAAGGTTGAGTGCGGACCGAATTTGAGTGCGTCGTTAATTTTACTAATGCCAAAGGATCTGGGAATCCAAATTCGATAACGGGCAAACTCTCAAAATCTACTTCTTCCCTTTTTGCTACCGCCGGCTCAGTGATTCGTTCGCCATTTTTTTGGTACTTCGCCCAATAGATTTCTTTCCGGCGTGCATCTGTGATCACATAAAAATCTGAAGCCATCTCAGCTGCCGCACCTGCGATCGCATCAAGTGAAACAACTCCAACGCAAGGTATTTCTCGTGCCATTGCAAAAGTGCGCGCAAATGCAATCCCAACCCGCAAACCTGTAAATGGCCCTGGTCCCATTCCCACAACTACTTGATTAATCAATCTAAATTTTGCTTCTTTTTTTGCCTCATCGATTAATGCACCGAGTGCTTCTCCATGCGAAGTTGCGCCATCGTGGAACCCTGACCAAATTACAAGATCTTGCTCAACGATTGCTGCAATGGTGCGCGGAGTTGATGTATCAATTACTAGAGAGATTTTCATAAATTGAAACTCTTCCAGCGCTCACCAACACTACTAATCATTAATTCACGTTTGCCTTCATCAATAATCAAAATAGAAATTAGAAGGTATTGATCATTTAACTGTTCTGCAAAATTCTTGCCCCACTCAACGACGGTTACGCTATTTTCAGTATCAAGATCTAGGTCTTGCAATCCTCCGATTGGTGAATCTAATAATCGATAGGCATCCGCATGAATAAAAGGAATTCGCCCCAAGTAGTTTTTTGCAATCACAAAAGTTGGGGAAGTAATCTCGCTTTTAACCAACAATCCTTTACCGATGCTTTGAGCAAGTCGGGTTTTTCCCGCTCCAAGAGGGCCTTCTAAAACGATCAAATCCCCAATTTGTAAATTAGCCGCCAATTTCAAACCAAATTGTTGCATCTGATTTTCAGATGAGATTTCAACGGACTGAATTGGATTCACATGCAAAAGAGTAATGGGCGCCTACCCCTTTCGAGGTAAGCGCCCATTACGGCAGTTATTTAATTAGTACTTTAATGGGATTGGAAGGTAATCCAAATCTCCATTTATTCCGAAAGCAGCACCGAAGATTGCGAAAGATTCCGGCGTGATGTTGAGTGTTCCACTAGTCGCTGCGGCATCTAACATCTCAGCCAAAGCAATTACTTGCGCTGTGGTGAATTGTTCGTGTCCGACGCCGGATGATGCTCCAACATCAGCAAGATCTGGGAGGCCACTGGCTGAGTACTTTGTGTACTCAGTAGGTGACATCGCATAGAGCGCAATTACGTTAGCACTTGGCTGAACTGGTTCAACCGGTGCTGCACTAGCTTTAGCTGAAGCCAAAGCTGCTTTTGCCTTTTTCTTAGCAGCAGCAGTTTTAGCTTTGCCAACAGCAGCGGTAGCAGTTGCAATCTTCTTATCACGAGCAGTTACCGCTGATTCATAAGCAGAAAGTGCTGATTCATAAGCAGCTTGAACTGGTGCAAATTTTGCATTTCGCTCTGCTACATAAGCAGCAGTTTGACCTGGCCAAACCAAACGATCATTCTCATTTGCCAAGAGAACTGTTGGCTTAGTAGAGGTGTACTTAACTGGATCTAACGCGGCTGCTTTCGCAACATTTGCCGCAGGCGCTGAGACTCTTGGCATTTGTGCCAAGACTCCCAACATCCCATTAATTCCATCATCGCCAGATAATCCGAGGTTGTAACGACCAGCATCACCCTCATCTAACAATGTGGCGAAATTGGTTTTGGTGTTGTCATAGAAAGGTCCACCAATTTTTTCAGCTACGGCTTGACCGGCAAGAATTCCGGTTGCAGCAGCTTCGCCAATATTTTCCAATATTGCAACAGTGGCGTTAATGCTTCCTTCTGGCACCAATGTTGAGACTGAGACTCCATCCATATGCTTACTCTTTTGTGGAATACCTGAAAGTAGACCAATAAGTAGCAATGCAGAGCGTTGGGGAATCGCACCAAATGCTGGATTTGCGGCAACAACTGCGGCAGGTTGAGTCAACCCTGGTGCACCAAGATTTTGCGACCATGTAGTTAGCAATGCAACAACTTTGCCCAATTCGGTAAGTGCAGCAATATGTCCTGCTGGTCCTTTGGCTCCTAATGCTGCGCAACCTTTAATTGTTGGGTCAGCGAAGATGCTTAACAGGTAGAAAATATCGCAACCACTTTGAAGTTGGCGAGAGATATTTGTAGCGACTGGTGAAACTAAACCAACCGCATCAGTTAACTCTGGATACTTCTCAGCAAACATATTTACGACCGGTCCAGCACCTGATGATCCCCAGATTACATTTCGCTTAGTTAATGGAGCTATTGTCTTTGAAAGGTCGACCAACTCTTTTAGAAGTGGCACTGACTCTTCAGTATTCCAACCATGAAGCCCGTCGGTAACCCGATCATACGATGCTAATCCATAACCCTTGGCAAGTAACTCAGTTGAGTAATCAAGTTTTGGAGTTGGGCCAGTGTTGCTTAAAGTCATCTGTTCAACACCTGTTGGTGCGGTATAACTTGGGTAGGCGTATGAAGGGCGGAAGCCATGATTCCAGAAGAACATCGTTCCGTTGTAATTCTTTGTTGGAACCATGAATTTGTAAGCCGCTCCATCTTTAAGTGTTGCAGCGCAGGTTTCTACCCCTGTCGTCGCATCTGTGGTGCACATTCCAGCGTGAGCAGGTGTAGCAACAACTAATCCTGTTGCTAACAGCGCAGCACTGCCAAATGCAGCAATAAATGAACGTAACTTCAATGTGCTCTTCATAATTAACCCACCTTTGGAAGCGCATCAGCAGCAATTGCTGGACGCTTGTATGTCGAAACGGTTATTGGACCATCTGCAGAATCAGTGGTGTTAAGCACTCGAGTTCCACTAATTGGTTTTAAGACGCTACTTGCATCATAAGCACCAATCCAGAAAGAGTTGTACGCCTCATGAGTCTTAGATGAATATGCAAGTGGTGAAAGCGCAGCGCTACTTAATGTGGCACCTTTGCCTTCCATAAATGCAATTAAGCCCTTGCGAGTTAGATCTTTCCCGGCACCCATAAGTGCTGCAGTTGTTAAGTAACCAATATTCATTCCTTGCAACACATTGTTATCCCAGACTTTATCTTCATCTGCGCCAGTGTTGAATTCGGCATTGATTTTCTTAAATGCAATCACAAACTCATCGGTATCTTCACCAGGTGATGGTGCGTGTGAGGCAGAAATAACACCTGTTAAGAGGAAAGCTGCGGCAGCAGCAGATTGTCCTTGAGATGCGAGGATAGTTTTGAAAGTGGTGGCATCTGAGCCAACACTTGTTACTAACCATTTAGGCGCAAATCCCAATTTTGCAGCAGTGCCAATTGTGATCGCAGTAGCAGAGGCAACTGCACCAATCACAACTAGAGTTACACCAGCTGCTTGAAGCGCTTGAACCTGTGCAGTTAAACCTAGACCTTGACTACCAGCAACAAATTTTTGAGTATTTGCAGCTGGGAAAATTACGCCTTGTTGCTTAAATCCGGCGACTACATTTCGGCCAAAATCATCAGTCTGATAAAGGATGCCAACTTTGCCAGCGGCAAGTTCGGCAGCGTAATTCTTCTTTAAGAAATCTGCTTCGATTTTGGATTCAACAACATAAGTTCCAAGTGCGGCAAATGATGTTGGGTATTTTTTAGGATCGATATAAAATCCGCTGTATCCACTATTTACAAATAGATCTGGAATTCCGCGACGGTTAATATCTTTGATAATCGAAATATGAGTCTGCGTTCCCACGCTTCCAACCATTGCAAAGACTTTGTCTTTGTTGATTAGAGTAGAAGCGGTAGAAATTGTTAGACCGGCTTTATAAACGTCATCTTTGACGACTAATTTGATTTTACGGCCGTTAACTCCACCTTTTGAATTTACATAATCAAAGTAGGCGCGCATCGCGTCATCTACTTTTTTATAACCTGGGCTAGCGGCGCCTGTTTGTGGCAATTGCATGCCAAGCACAATCTCAGTTGCGCTAACACCAACTTCAGAGCGGACTGGGATTGCTTGCGAAGGTGCAATAGCGAGAGTGCTCGCAACTGCGCCAGCAACAATGCCGATCAGCCATCTTTTTGATTGAGATCCACGAATTTTCACTTCGATGACTCTTTTCTATATCTGTTGACTGCGCGGTGCTCCGGGCAGGCACGGCTTGAGCCGCTACAAAGGCTAAGTTACTAGAAGGTTGCCAAAGGGTGAACAGGTAATCCGACAAATCGCCCAAGATTTCGCGAATTTAGCCGAATCTGAGAGGTGGCTTAATGCTTCCTATGGTGATGTGCACCCATAACCCCAGCTGGATTGATGATGATCGTGGCCAGCAGTAATACCCCGGTCAGCAGGGCTGGCAGGTAATTTGAGATCTGCTCGGAGAGCGCCATCCCAGAGATGACCCAATCAATCAGGTCGGGGAGGAATACCACGATTAAAGTGCCGATAAATGCGCCGGCAATGCTTCCGACTCCACCAAGGATTGCTGCGGTCAACAATGTCAATGAAAGTGAAACTGGATAAACACTCGGTCCGACCAATCCTCGTAATCCATAAAGCGCGCCACCAAGACCGGCGATTGCAGAACTAACTACAAAGACAACTACTTTTGTCCGTGCCACCGAGATTCCGCTTACCGCTGCGCCAATCTCATCATCACGAACAGCTTGCCAACTCCGGCCTGCTCTAGCTGCCATTAAATTAGAGGTAAAGAACAAAGCGGTTAATGCGACAGGCAATGCAACCCAGAGTTGCCATTGTTCATAACCAACTTCAATTAAATTACTAATCCATATTGGCGGTGATCCAAAATCAACAATTAAACCAACATTTCCACCCAATAACGATTCAAATCTATTTGCCACTGATGGCAACGCCAATGCAATAACTAATGTGGTGCCCGCCAAGTAGGGTCCGGAAACTCTTGCTGCAGCTGTTCCTAGAATTAATCCGAATAAACCTGCTGTAAATATGGCTACTAAAAATCCAACCCAAATTGAAGCACCCATATTTGTAATCAATGATGCACTTGCATAACCTCCGACAGCCATCAATGCACCTTGGCCGAGTGAAATCTGCCCTGACGCTCCAGTTAAAACTGTAAGTGAAAGCACGCCAATAAAAAGCATCAGGACCAACGCTAATTGGCCCTGGTTGTAAGCATCAAATGTAAAACTTAATAGAAATAAAAATAATCCAAGCGTTAAAGTTTTAATCAGATTCTTGCGCCAAATTTTTTTACTTTTATCCACGGCGCACCTGCTTTCCACCCAAAATACCATTTGGTCTGATTAATTGAACCGCAAGCAATAAAAACAATATTGCTAGAAATACATTTTCAGGAGATCCGTATGTAGTTACTAAGGAGATTCCAATTCCAAGAATTAAACCTCCGATTACCGCACCTAGTGGACTATCTAAACCGCCAACAACAGCGGCGGTAAAAGCAACAATCAAAATCAAATCTAAAGAGTTTGGAGATAAATTTGTACTAGGAGTAATTAAGAGACCAGCCAAAGATCCAGCCGCTCCAGATATTGCCCAACTTAAAGTTCGCATTCTGCTTACTTTAATTCCGCTCAATCTAGCCACCTCTGGGTTTAACGCAGCAGCGCGCATCCCTAAGCCCACGCCAGTTTGGGTGAAGAAGTAGGAAAGTCCAAGTAAGACTGTTAATACGACACCTATTACAAAAAGGTTGAAAGCTGAAAATGGAAGAGTCCCAGCACCATTTTTAAAATAAAAACTATTAACTGGAGTTGGGAAGCCACGTTCTTCTCCAGCCCAAAATACTCCTGCTAATGCTTGTAATATCGTCAAAATTCCGAGGGAGGCGATAACCGGAATAGTTGCTGCGAGAGTTTTGGTGGCTGATGAACTTTTTTTATGTGCCAGCGGACGCATAATTAGTAAATCAATGACCATTCCAAGCAACGAGCCAGATATTAAGGCGACAATAAAAGCCAACCAATATGAATTCCCAGATGTGATTAAATTCGAAGCAATATAAGTAGTGAACATTGCCTGACCCATTTGGGCAAAATTAACAACTCCCGCGCCGCGCCACACGATTACTAAGCCAAGTGCTGCTAGCGCAAAAATCGCACCGTTGGCAGTTCCGGTTATGAGAGTGCTGATAAATGTATTCATCAATACCCCAAGTACGCAGTTCGCAGGGCAGAATCGGCACGCATAGTTGCAGCAGGTTGATCAGAAACAACTTTACCTAACGCTAGTAAGACTCCATGGTCTGCAACTGCTAATGCGGTATTCGCATTTTGTTCTACTAGCAAAACTGTAAGTCCGGTACTTCGACAAAGTTGATTGATACTTTGAATAATTTGTTCGACAACAAGTGGTGCCAAACCTAGCGATGGCTCATCAAGAAGTAAAAGTTGCGGTCTTGAGACAAGGGCTCTTGAAATAGCGAGCATCTGCCGCTCTCCCCCGGAAAGAGATCCTGCGCTTTGCTTAACTCGCTCAGCCAATCTTGGAAATAAATCCAACACCTCTGAGATGGCAACTTTTACATCACTTGAATTTTCCCGTCTTCTAAAGAGAGCACCCATCTCAATATTTTCTAATACCGAAAAGGTGGGAATTACTGCATGGCCTTCTGGAACATGGGCTACTCCTGATCTAACAATCTCTTCAGGGGCAAGATTGGTTATATCTACATCTCCCCAACTTATGGTTCCACTTTTAGCTTTCTCTAAGCCAGAGATGGTGCGCAGCAACGTTGATTTACCCGCACCATTTGCACCAATCACTGTCGTAATTTCCCCAGAGTTAGCGACAAAGGAGACTCCATCCAATGCGCGTACATGCCCATAATTTGTAACTAAATCATTGACTATTAATGCACTCATGATTAATTTCCGCTGCCTAATTTGATATCAGCGGGAGTTGATGTTCCCAGATATGCAGCTACAACTGCTGGATCCTGTCTGACTTTTTCAAAAGAACCACTTGCAATAACCTCACCAAAATTTAACACATATACCCGATCAGAGATTTTATTTACAAATTCAACGTTGTGATCAACCACGATAATTGAATAAAACTCTTTGAGTTGCGAAATTAAATTAGCCAACTTCTCTATTTCATCATGACCTAATCCTGCTGCTGGTTCATCTAACAATAAAATTTTTGGCTCTAAAACAAGGGCTCGTGCAAGTGCCACTCTTTTCGAATCTGGGTAAGTTAATTGGCTTGGATACTTATCTGCAAATTGTGTTGCTCCAGCCCAAGCTAGTGCTTTATGAGCTTTTGCTTTTAGTTTTGCCTCTGATTTACCCGAGGTGCCAAGCAGATCTGCAAAAAAACCTTTACTTGCGTGTGATTGTGCTCCAACCATCACATTTTCAAGCGCAGTTAGGCCAGAAAATAATCCAACTCCTTGCAACGTGCGTGCAATTCCTAACTTTGCTAATTGATGAGTTTTTGGCCAAGGTGAGTTCTTTCCGTCAAGTGAAAATTTTCCCGTTGAAGGTGGAACTAACCCTGAGATCGCATTAAATAAGGTGGTCTTCCCGGCACCATTTGGGCCAATTAATCCAAGTACTTCATTTTTATGCAATTCAATGTAAACATCATTTAAGGCCTTCAAACCACCGAAAGTGACAGATAAACCCTCTACCTTTAAAAGTTCACTCATGTCACACCTCCGAAACTTGGTTTTCTGGGGGTACTGGGATTCTAGGAGTTCTGGAACCAATACCCGAAACTATCTCATATGAGATTGTTCCGGCTGCTTTAGCTAATTCATTTGCCAGTGGTTTTACTCCGAAAATAACTACTTCATCTCCGGCTTTTGCAATCGAATCAATTCCTAAATCAATTGCACATTGGTCCATTGAAACCCGGCCAATTAAATGTGCAGGCAAGTTGTTGTGTAGAAAATAAGCGGTCCCATCTGTTGACCTTGGTAACCCATCGGCATACCCAAATGTAACAATGCCGATTTTAGTTTCCTTCATTACTTGCACTGTTGCCCCATATCCAACAGTTGCTCCTGGTGGAATATTTTTGACAAGTAGAAGACGAGCACGCAACTCCATAGCCGGTTTTAAGGTGATATTTTTTGGTGGAATGTTTGTTGGAGACAATCCATAAATAAGGAGCCCAGCGCGAACTAGATCAAAAGTCGCATCAGGTAACCCAATGATTGCTGAGGAGTTCGCAAGATGACGGATTCCTGGATTTAGATTTTCATCATTCATATATTCAAGTGCACTGTTAAACCGCTTAATCTGTTCTGCATTTAATGGATGAGTCGGCTCATCAGCACATGCTAAGTGGGACCAAGTTCCCACCAACTCAATTTCGTTGGCAGCGGTGAGACGTGTCAATTCACTAACTATCTCGGGAAACTCATCAAGTGCACCTGCTCTACTCATTCCAGTATCAACCTTGAGATGCACTCTGGCAATTAATCCAATTCTTAGCGAAGCGGCATAAATTTCTTGCAACTGTTGCAGAGATGAAATAGAGAGATCGATATCATTTTTGATTGCACTTTCGAAATCAGCACCTGGCGGAGTAAGCCATGCCAACATTGGTGCAGCAATTCCGGCTTTGCGAATCTCAAGCGCTTCAGATAACAACGCTACGCCTAACCACTGTGCTCCCCCAAGAAGTGCCGCGTGAGAAGATTTAATCAACCCATGCCCATACGCATCAGCTTTTACAACCGCCATCACTGGCTTTTTAATTGCTGCACAAATCACAGCAACATTATCTGAAATATTTTGATAATTAATATAGGCAGTATTTGGTAGTTGCATCACTTTGAGCTCTCGATTATCACCATTGCAATAACAAAACCACCATCGTGAGAGATTGATAGTTTTACTATTTTATCTGCCAGTAAAGCTAAAACTGCCCCGCTGAATTCAAAGTTAGGGCGACCACTTTCAAGACGGAGTACTTCAACTTCATGCCAAGATAGACCTGAGGGTACTCCTAATGCTTTTGCAAATGCTTCTTTAGCGGCAAATCTTCCAGCTAAATGGAGAGATAGATTTCGATTACTTCCCTGCGCTATCTCACGATCGGTAAATAATCTCTTACTTAAACCAGTGGTCCTGGTAAGTGAGCTCTCAAATCGTGCCAAATCAACTAGATCTATTCCTATTTGTGAACTCATAGAAGTCCTTTAAGGATTACTTCGACGTGAGGGAATGCTGCGATCGACTGCAATTATTAACATCAACAATGCGGTACCGATCGCAAGACCACCAAGTAGGTCAGATACCCAATGCGTATTCCTGAAAATTGACACCCAAAAAACTATTGCGCTAATGACAACAACAGAAATAGCAGCTGCTCTGACAACTTCTAATTTAGGTTGGGCATATTGAATGTAAAGATAAGCAATCAAACCCCAAGTCAAAACAGCATTTGAAGCATGTCCGCTTGGATAGGACATGCCTCCGACATAAAGTAAATCCACATTTAACCGTGGTTTAGTTCTTCCAAACTCCAACTTAGCTAATCCAACTACTGCATTTAAAGCAATCAATGAAATCACAGAGAGATTAAAGGGACGCCAACTTTCAAATTTCCAACCAAGATAAATTGCAAGTGAGAGCAAGAAAAATGCTGTTAGTCCGCGTAAACCTAAGTGATCCAAATTGTAAATAACCCACTCACCCCAGCCAGGGAGTATTGGCCGCTGCCATTTTGCAACTGATTGATCCAAAGCCAATAGCGGTCCATCATGAACAACTTGCTCGGTTATTACAAAAAATATGAGTATAAAAAAAGCAGCAAATCTAACCAAACGATCTGGTGTTCGCCTTTTGATTTGTACCTGAGATTGACGGTTAAGTGCAGCCATGATTATTCAACCGTTACAGATTTGGCAAGGTTTCGTGGTTGGTCCACATCTAGGCCGCGGACAACTGCCATTTCATAGGCAAAAACTTGAAGTGGCAAAATGCTGAGCAGTGGTTGCAAGAGCACAGAGCATGACGGAACGCGAATAATATGTGCAGCTTTAACTTCAAGATCATCCTCATCGGCGATCACAATTGTCATTGCGCCACGTGCTTGCACCTCTTGGGCGTTACTTAACATTTTCTGATAAATCGGAGAGCTTGGTGAAGGTAAAACCACAACTACTGGAGTTCCTGCTTCAATTAGAGCAATCGGGCCATGTTTTAATTCGCCAGCAGCAAACCCTTCTGCATGCATGTATGCCAACTCTTTTAATTTAAGCGCACCCTCAAGTGCGACTGGATAGCCGACATGTCTTCCTAGAAAGAGCACTGAGTTAACTTCCTTTAATTCAATGGCTAATTTGCTAATTGATTCCCGAGTTTCAAGAAAACGCTCTATTTTTCCCGGCATCTCTTGCAACTCTGCCAAAATCTTTCTGATTTCATCTGAAAATTTGAGTCCCCGCACTTGTGCAATGTAAAGACCGATTAAATATGAAGCAACAATTTGAGTCAGAAATGCTTTAGTTGAAGCCACTGCAACTTCAGGTCCGGCGTGGGTATAAAGCACTCCATCTGATTCTCTTGGAATTGTCGATCCATTGGTATTGCAAATACTTAAAACTTTTGCCCGTTGATCTTTTGCATGGCGCAGTGCCATTAAGGTGTCCATAGTTTCACCAGATTGTGAAATTGCAATAACTAGGGTCCCTCGATCGATTATCGGATCGCGATATCTAAACTCAGAGGCA
>Ga0194050_1000405_pt1 | contig 15293 bp, 13 predicted proteins | sample SepL2310m_MetaG_FD_148657 | JGI IMG/M metagenome (GOLD analysis project Ga0194050, IMG submission 148657) | Anoxic zone freshwater microbial communities from boreal shield lake in IISD Experimental Lakes Area, Ontario, Canada - Sep2016-L239-10m | ecosystem: Environmental > Aquatic > Freshwater >...
AGAGAATATGCGACGACTCAACCATCCGCCATTAGAATTGGTGTAGCCCTTGAAAAAAGCTGGGGAGGGGGTCAGGCGATTAGAGCCGTTACTTCACTGCCAGCTCTCACTGGCGCATGGCGTCATGTAGGCGGAGGTATCCTTCAATTTCCAGTGTGGGAGCAACCCTATAGATTTGATGTAATCTGCAGGCCTGACTTAATTCCTGAAGGGACACAAGTTGTTAATAACCTTCAGCTGGGACGCGTTTTAACGGGTGAACAAAAACTCAAAGTGCCTATCAAGTCAATGATGTGTTGGAATACAAATCCCGTCACTCAATCAACGGAAAGCGAGAAAATATTAGAAGGCTTGAAGCGCGAAGATCTATTTTTGGTTTCCGCGGAGCATTTTATTTCTGATACTGCTGCCTATGCCGATATTCTTCTTCCAGCGTCCATGGGAGCAGAACAAGAAGATATCATTTTATCTTGGGGTCATTTATACCTCACCTACAATACGAAATGCATAGAATCCCCAGGTGAAGCTGTACCAAATTATGAAATTTTTAGACGTCTTGCTAAAAGATTTGGTTTTCAAGAAGAATGTTTTAAATGGTCAGACACTGAATGTCTTCAACATTATGTCGACTGGAATTCGCCAGCCTGTAAAGATATTGATTTAGATTATTTGAAAAAACATGGTTATGCGAGAATCAATGTCGGTACAAAAGATAATCGAGCACCTCACAAAGAAGGAAAATTTCCAACACCATCCGGTAAATGTGAATTTAGGATAGTTGGGGCTAAAAATTTTGTTGCGGGGCCATTTAGGCAAATGTACGAAGCCTTTCAGCCAGGGGATGATATTCCTGAGTTGCCTGATTATGTGCCGTCCAAAGAAACAGCATCCGCAAACCCGGCCTTAGCTAAAAAATATCCATTAAATATTTTGGCGCCAAAAAGTCATGGCTTCATTAATTCGAGTTACGCCAATATCGAAAATAAACTTAAGGCTCAAGGAGAGCAGTTTGTGATGATTCATCCATTGGATGCAGAAGAAAGAGGTATTAAAAATGGTGATCGAGCTAAAGTATTTAACGACAGAGGTTTCTTTGAAGCTGTATCAAAAGTAACGATCGACGTTAATAAAGGTATCGTAGTTACAACGCTAGGCTACTGGAGACAACTAAATAATGGTGTCGTTAATTCGGTGAGCTCCCATGCTTTTGGTGATATGGGAAACTCACCAACCTCTCATGATTGCTTGGTCGAAGTTCAATTAGCCTAACTAAATTAATAGTGCAGAACCCTCCCTCTCTCGGATTAATAGATCAGTTTCATCGAAAGATTAATTACCTTCGGTTATCCATTACCGATCGATGCGATTTTCGTTGCGTTTATTGTATGAATGAGGATATGCAATTTTTGCCTCGCGATGAAGTGTTGAGCCTAGAAGAATCTTTGCGGCTCGTTAAAATTTTTACGTCTTTAGGTGTCACTAAATTAAGAGTTACCGGGGGCGAGCCTTTAGTGCGTAAAAATATTGCCTGGCTCTTTGAAGGTTTAGGTCAAATAGAGGGCTTAAAAGAAATTGTCCTCACGACTAATGGCAGCCAATTAGCTCACCATGCGCATATGCTTAAAATGTCTCGGGTCAAACGTATCAATATTAGTCTTGATAGTCTTGATCCCATGCTCTTTAAAAAAATCACACGCACAGGCGACTTAGATAAAGTGATGCTCGGTATTGACGAAGCTATTAAAGAAGGCTTTTCGAATCTCAAGCTCAATACGGTGTTAATGAAAGATGTGAACGATCATGAAGCCATGGATCTCGTTAATTTTGCGATAAATAAAAAAATGGATATTTCTTTTATTGAAGAAATGCCTTTAGGTGCTATCAATCATAAAAGAAAAGATACTTTTATCAGTAATGACGAAGTTTTAAAAAAATTACAGGCGCACTTTAATCTAATCCCGACGACTTTTACTTCGGGAGGCCCTGCTAAATATTGGCAAATTGCAAATCAAAGTACTAAGATCGGTTTTATTTCTCCGCACAGCCATAATTTTTGCGATACCTGCAATCGCGTGAGAGTCTCATCCAAAGCCGAATTATTTTTATGCTTAGGACAAGAAGAAAAAATCGAACTCATGCCTCTTTTACGTCAATACCCAGATGACGATTGGCCTATTCAAAAAGCCATTCTTGAAAGTATGAAAATTAAGCCTGAATCTCACGATTTTAATCTCGAGACAAATAAGCCTTCCGTCATTCGATTCATGTCTCACACCGGAGGTTAATTTTCTGTGAATGAATCTGTTGCGGTCGTGATCTTAGCCGGCGGCCAATCCAAACGTATGAACAAAAAAAATAAAGCGATGGTTTTATTGAAAGACAAACCTTTGATTCAGCATGTGATTGATGCTATGAAATTACAAACACCGCATATTTTTATTAGCACGCATCACAATCAAGATGATTTTAGGATATTTAACTTACCCCTTATTGATGATGATGCAGAGTCTCATGAAGGTCCGCTCTTAGGCATGATGTCGAGCCTTAAAAAAATTAAAACAGAATGGATTCAATTCGTACCCTGCGACACGCCTCACTTACCCCAAGACCTCATCGAAATATTAAAAAAAGTGGCTGATAAAAATCATACTAAAATCGCTGTGCCAGAAACGTCAGATGGCTTGCAATCAGCGTGTATCTTATGTCACATCTCAAGCCTCGAAAATCTCAATACATTTTTTAATGCAGGTGGACGAAAAATTGAAGACTGGATTCGCCAGCTTCCTTTTTCAATTGTTCCCTTTGAAAACCAAGCGTGTTTTTTAAACATTAATACCGAAGAAGAGTTAAAGAAAAATTCACTATGAAAAAAGATTTGAGTTTAAGTACTTTAGTTTCAGACGCTGCCATGGTCAATGACTATGATCCTAATGCCATGTCTGTTGAAAAAGCAAAAACATGGATCAATCATTTCTTACACAACATAGATCAGAAAGAAAGCATTCATATTAAAGATGCACTTCACCGCGTTTTAGCTAAGTCTGTGATCGCAACAATGAATGTGCCTAATCATGATAATTCTGCAATGGATGGCTATGCCATAAATACTGAGCAACTTGATGAACAAGGTCCCTTTTCACTTCGGGTCACGGGAAAGTTATTTGCAGGTAACAAACTTGAAGGTACAACAAAAGAAGCTGTTCGCATTATGACGGGTGCTTCCATTTCCAAGGATATGAATGCTGTTATCCCTCAAGAATATGTAGAAGTTAATGGAGACAACATTACCTTTCAACAAAAGCCTCCTGCGATGCAAAATATTCGCACAGTGGGTGAGGATATCAAGATAGGTCAAACTATTTTACAAAAGGGTCGGCGAATAGAGCCATGCGACTTAGGTCTTTTAGCTTCTTTAGGGATAGGATCCATAGAGGTGTATCGAAAAGTCAAAGTTGCTTTCTTTTCAACTGGGGATGAAATCATATCTTTAGGAACTCCGTTATTACCGGGTCAAGTTTATGACAGTAATCGCTATAGTCTAATCGGTCTTCTTCAACGCATGGATTTGGAAACGTTTGATTTAGGTGTCATCGTAGACGATAAAAAAATTATTGAAGATACATTAAAAAAAGCGAGTGTATTTGCAGATGTCATTATCACCACAGGCGGCGTTTCAGTCGGTGAAGCAGATTACATGAAAGAAATTTTAAAAAAAATAGGTGAAATTTTATTTTGGAAAATTTCTATGAAACCAGGCCGGCCATTGGCTTACGGAAAAATTGGTGGTTGCCATTATTTTGGCCTACCAGGTAATCCTGTATCAACGATGGTAACTTTTTATCAGTTCGTAAGAGAGGCTCTTCTTACCTTATCAGGCGAGTCTCCCATTCATCCTATACCCATGATTAAAGCTAAACTTTTAACCTCTATTAAAAAAATGCCAGGACGCACAGAGTTTCAGCGAGGATTTTTTGTACAAAACCCTCAGGGTGAATTTAACGTAAGTGCGATCAAGGACCAAGGCTCTGGCATTTTAAGATCGATGACTGAAGCAAATTGCTTTATGGTACTTCCTGAATCTATGGGGTCATTAGAAAAAGACTATTGGGTCGATATTCAGTTATTTGATAGTCTTTTCTAAGTCTCATTATTCACATAAAGACTTTGGATTTATTTGTCTTAAGTTCCCTTAAAAGTTTAAATATTTTTTATAAAATCCCATCACTTTTTTATTAAAAATCGCTTAATATAGAGACGTGGAAATCAACCAAAAAGTACCCTCATTTAAACTCCGTGGCACTAGTGGTCTTCAATTTGACCTATCCGATTACAAAGGTCGTTATCTAGTGATTTACTTTTATCCTAAAGATGCAACCCCAGGCTGCACAACGCAAGGCGTAGATTTCAGGGATGCTTATAAAAAATTTCAAGCGCTCGATTCAGAAATATTTGGTATCTCACGTGACACTTTAAAATCACATGAAAGTTTTAAAACAAAATTTACTTTTCCATTCGAACTTTTAAGTGATGAAGAAGAAAAGGCATGTGAATTATTTACTGTCATAAAAATGAAAAATATGTATGGTAAACAGGTAAGGGGTATTGAAAGAAGTACGTTTGTAATTGATCCAAATGGAAAATTGATTCAGGCTTGGCGCGGTGTCAAAGTCGAAGGTCATATCAAAGAAGTTTTACAATTTATTAAACAACATCACTCTATTTAACTATGGCCAAAAAAAATAACACCACCAAACTTTTTGTACTCGATACCAATGTGCTCATGCATGATCCTTCAAGTATTTTTCGATTTGAAGAGCATGATATTTATCTCCCCATGGTGACATTAGAGGAGCTCGATAATAATAAAAAGGGTGTGAGCGAAGTTGCACGAAATGCAAGACAAACCAGTCGTAATTTAGAAGAGATTATTGGCACCAATGAAGAAAGTTTAGAAAACGGTCGGTCCCTTGGTGTAAAAGGTAATACCCATGTCACGGGAAAACTTTTTCTGCAAACAACAGCGCTACCTCACGATTTACCAATGCTTGCAGGAAGCAAAGCTGATAATCAAATTTTAGGTATTGTCGCCCACCTTAAAAACCAACACCCTGACCGCCAAGTTATTCTTGTCAGTAAAGATATCAATATTCGTATTAAAGCCAGAGCTTTAGGTATTGCAGCGGAAGACTACTTTAACGATAAAGTGCTTGAAGATACCGAGATGCTCTATACGGGCATCAAAGAACTTCCTGAAGATTTCTGGGAAAAGCACAGCAAGGATATGGAATCGTGGCAGGAAAACGGCAAAATGTTTTATCGACTGACAGGCCCTATGTGCCCTAACTTCTCTATCAATGAATTTATTTTTTATGAGTTCGATAAGCCCTTTCACGCGATTGTCAGAAAAATTTCCGGTAAAACAGCCACACTTGAAGTCATCAAAGATTTTATCCACGGTAAATATAATATCTGGGGAATTAATGCTAGAAATCGAGAACAAAATTTTGCATTAAATCTTCTTATGGATCCTGATATTGATTTTGTATCATTGTTAGGCCAAGCAGGAACTGGTAAAACACTTCTTACCCTTGCAGCAGGATTGGCGCAAACGCTCGACAAAAAAATCTACAATGAAATTATCATGACGCGCGTCACAGTGCCTGTCGGTGAAGATATTGGTTTCTTACCAGGTACTGAAGAAGAAAAAATGACGCCATGGATGGGCGCATTAGAAGATAATTTAGATGTGCTTAATAAAACAGATGAAGAGGCAGGTGAATGGGGAAGAGCTGCTACACAAGACCTCATTCGTTCACGTATTAAAGTTAAGTCACTCAATTTTATGCGTGGCCGCACATTCCTACATAAATATCTCATCATCGATGAGGCGCAAAATTTAACACCTAAGCAAATGAAGACATTGATTACCCGCGCGGGACCAGGCACTAAGGTTGTATGTTTAGGTAATATTGCACAGATTGATACGCCTTATTTAACAGAGGGTAGCTCCGGCTTAACTTATGTAGTCGATCGCTTTAAAGGCTGGGACCATAATGGCCACATCACGCTTGTTCGTGGTGAACGCTCACGCTTAGCAGACTATGCTGCTGAAACACTTTAATCTAAAAGATTCAAAAGGTTTTGTACCACTTCTGATTGCACAATTTTTATCTGCGCTTGCCGATAACGCACTTTTATTTGCCGCTATTGCATTACTTGCACAACTCAATTCACCTCCTTGGCATCAGCCACTTTTACTTCAGTTTTTTGTGATTTCTTATATTATTTTGGCGCCATTTGTCGGTGGCATTGCGGATGCATACCCCAAGGGTCGTGTGATGTTTTATTCTAACGCGATTAAATTTATAGGAAGCCTATCTATGTTGTTAGGTATGCAGCCACTTTACGCGTATGCAATTGTGGGAGTTGGTGCTGCTGCCTATTCTCCAGCTAAATACGGTATCTTGACTGAACTTCTTCCACCTAAAGATCTTGTCATGGCTAACGGATGGATGGAAGGTTCGACTGTATTTGCCATTATTTTAGGTTCTATCATTGGCGGTGCACTCTCCCAATTTGATCCTCTGGTCGCCATCATTATGATTACAGGGCTTTATTTACTGGCAGCAATTTTTAACCGCTATATTCCAGCGTTAGCTATTGACCATAAGCTACCTACTAAAAATCCTTTTTTTATGATGAAAGACTTCTGGCATGCATTTAAAGTGTTATGGAAAGATCCGGAAGGTCAGTTATCACTCGCAGTCACTACACTATTTTGGGGTGCCGGTGCTTCATTGAGGCTCATTGTGATTGCATGGGCAGGTTACGCACTGCAATTTAATTTAGAAGAATCTACGCGCTTAACTGCCATGGTTGCTTTTGGTATTGCCATTGGATCAGTCATTGCAGCGAGGTATATCAGCCTTAAAGATTCTGTGAGAGTTCTTCCTGCAGGGATTCTTATGGGTGGCTTTGTTATAAGTATGGTTTTAATTCATGATTGGTATATCGCGGCTCTTATCTTTTTACTGATTGGCGCATTAAGTGGATTCTTTATTGTGCCACTCAATGCACTTTTACAACACCGAGGTCATTTACTGATTGGTGCAGGCCATTCAATTGCGGTGCAAAATTTTAATGAGAACATTGGAATATTATTGTTGAGTGGAACTTACACCTGGATGGTAAGAGAAGAACTTTCAATCAATACTATTATCATTCTTTTAGGTTTATTTGTGAGTATCACAATGCTTGCAATCTATAAGCATTATAAAAAAATAATATAAAACTAACAGGCCTAATCTATTGCTTTAACAATGTCATCAGTAACTTTTTTTGCATCTCCAAATACCATCATAGTTTTATCTAAATAAAATAATTCATTATCCAGCCCTGCATAACCTGGAGACATTGAACGTTTATTTACAATAATAGTCTTCGCTTTATAAGCTTCTAGAATAGGCATGCCATAAATAGGACTACCAGGTTTTTTCGCTTGTGGATTAACTACATCATTCGCTCCTATCACAAGGACAACATCTGTTTCACCAAATTCATTATTAATGTCTTCCATTTCAACAATCATCTCGTAAGGAACATCTGCTTCGGCTAAAAGTACATTCATATGTCCAGGCATTCTTCCTGCGACTGGATGAATTGCGTATTTAACCTTAATGCCTTTGCTGATAAGTTTTGTAGTTAATTCTTGTAAAGCATGTTGAGCTCTTGCTACAGCTAAGCCATACCCAGGCACAATAATCACTGAATCTGCATTCGATAATAAAAATGCAACATCCTCAACCGAGCCTGATTTTGATATTTTTTGACTTTGATTAGAATCGTCTAATACAGCAATGTCAGCACCAAAACCCCCTAACAACACAGAAACAATAGAACGATTCATTGCTTTACACATAATGTAAGAAAGAATTGCGCCTGAGGCACCCACACATGCTCCTGCAATAATTAAAACAGAGTTGTTAAGAGAAAACCCGATACCTGCGGCAGCCCAGCCTGAATAACTATTCAGCATCGACACTACAACCGGCATATCTGCACCACCGATTGGAATAATAAGAGTCACTCCAAGTACAAATGCAATAAAGCACATCAAAAGAAATATAGAGGTATTGTGTGTACTATAAAAAAAGATTCCTGCTGAAATCATTGCAATAAATAAAAATAGATTAAAAAGATGCTGGCCTTTAAATTGAATCATTTTTGCACTGAATTTTCCAGAAAGCTTTCCAAATGCAACGACTGAAGCTGAAAACGTAATAGCACCAATAAAAGCACCAATACATAACTCAATTCTCTGAGCATCACTATGAACATCGTTTGTATTAAATACTGCAGCAATTGCAATGAGCACGGCTGCTAAACCTACAAAGGAATGCATTAAAGCGACAAGCTCAGGCATGCTCGTCATCTCAACTTTTTTGGCTGCAAAGATTCCAATCAATGCACCAATTAATATTGCAATACCTACCATAGGAACAATTAAGTTATGCCCAATATTAAATGTAGTTAAAATTGCAACTGCCATTCCAATCATACCGAGTGTATTTCCTAGTCTCGATGTTTTAGGTGAGGAGAGCCCTTTAAGAGAAAAGATAAATAATACTGCCGATAATAAATATAATAATGAAGCCATGATTTAATCTTTGTTGGTACGTTCTTTCTTTTTAAACATATCTAACATTCTTTTTGTCACCATAAACCCACCAAAGATATTAACTGAAGTGAGTAATATCGCAGTGAATGCTAATACACTGGTTAAGTTAATTTCATGATCATTGATAGGGACGGCTTGTAAGATTGCACCTACAATCACTATGCCAGAAATAGCATTAGTCACAGACATAAGAGGCGTATGTAGAGCAGGTGTGACGTTCCACACAACGTGGTAGCCAACAAATATAGCCAATACAAAAATTGAAATATTTTGGATAGTCATTAAATCCATTATATGTTTACCTTTCTCTCATTAAAGAGCTTACCTTCACGTGCCATTAATGATGTGCTTAGCAATTCGTCATCATAATTAATCTCTAGCTTTCCATCGGCATTGATTAATAGTTTTAAAAATTCATATACATTCTTTGCAAAAAGCACCGATGCATCATGGCTCACTAAACTTGGAAGATTTGTATAGCCCACAATAGTGATGCCTTTATGTTCAATGACTTGATCTGCTTGAGTTAATGGACAATTGCCACAACCGCCTTGCCCTGTACCCGCTGCAAGATCAATAATGACGGAACCTTGCTTCATACCCTCTACAGTATCCTTAGAAATGAGCTCTGGGGGAAACATGCCAGGAATAAGCGCTGATGTAATGACAATATCTGCTTTCATTGCATGTTCTGATACAACGTTTGCCTGTCTTTTTAACCATGCTGCAGGCATTTTTTGAGCATATCCACCTTGCCCTGATGCAATATTTTTTTCTTCTTCTGTTTCAAATGGAACATCGATAAATTTTGCACCTAGTGATTCGATTTGTTCTTTAACTGCAGGCCTCACATCAGAAGCCTCCACAATAGCGCCTAATCTTTTTGCGGTTGCAATCGCTTGAAGTCCAGCAACACCAGCGCCTAAAATCAAAACTCGAGCAGCTTTCACTGTGCCAGCTGCTGTCATAAGCATAGGCATAAATTTTTTATAAAATTGCGTAGCTAATAGTATCGATTTATAACCAGAGATATTTGCTTGTGAAGATAAAACATCCATGCTTTGAGCTCTCGAGTTTCTTGGAAGTGCTTCGAGCGCAAAACATGTTAAGCCTTGATTAGCCATGACTTCTTTTAATGGGTAATTAAAAGGTTCCAGCAAACCAATAATAATAGTGTCTTTTTTAAGGGATTTAATTTCATCGTGACTTGGTGCGCGCACCTTAAGAATAATTTCTGTGTCGATGACTTTACTCTTGGATTCAACGATTGCACCTTCATTTATAAATGCCTGGTCTGAAATATGCGCATTTACTCCCGCATCTTTTTCGATAAATACTTCACATTTCATTTGAATTAATTTTTTAACAATTTCAGGCGTGATAGCTACACGATTTTCTCCATCAACGATTTCTTTAAGAATACCAATTTTCATTTATGACTTCTCTTATAAATTAACTAATGAAGTTTTACTTGGGCTTCTGTTCTGCGAGTAATCATTCGAGCCAAGGTCTGCAATGCCGTACTCACGAATCCATGTAAAGCGATTAAATGCATTTTATAAAGTGATTGATACATCAATCGAGCAATGATTCCTTCAATAAACATAGAATCTCCTATGATAGAGCCCATTAAATTACCGACAGTTGAATATGTCCCAAGGTTAACAAGTGAGCCATAGTCTTTATACACGTAGCGAGGTAAATGTGTTTTTCCTTTAACACGCAACTTCATACTCTTAAAAAGAAGGTTTGCTTGTTGATGCGCAGCCTGCGCTCTTGGGGGAACATATTGATCAGTGCCTTCAATCGGACATGCAGCACAATCACCAAAAGCAAAAATTGAATCATCCTTAGTTGTTTGTAATGAAGGATTCACCATTAGTTGATTGATGCGATTAGTTTCTAAACCATCAATACTCTTTAAGAAATTTGGAGCCTTGACACCCGCTGCCCAAACGACAAGGCCTGAAGAAATGAATTTTTTAGTGTGAGTCTTAATACCTTTTTCAGAAACTTCAGTCACACGCTCACCCAAATAAAGATGTACATGTAACTTACGTAATTCCAACGCTACAGAATGAGATAATTTTTTTGGTAGTGCAGGCAATAATCGAGTGCTCGCCTCTATAATGGATATCTTAATATCGCGATCTGGATTAATCCGATCAATCCCATAGGCTGCCATTTCACGCGTCGCTTTATGAAGCTCAGCAGCAAGTTCAACACCTGTAGCACCAGCACCCACAATCACCACTTCGAGTTGGCCAGGTTGCACAGATTTTTTTTGTGTTTGTGCTTTTAAAATAGCGTGGTGTAATTTTTGATGAAATACTTCAGCTTGCTCTTGTGTATCTAATGCAATCGAATGTTTTGCCGCACCTTTAATGCCAAAGTCATTCGTCGTGCTACCTACCGAAATAATTAATGTGTCGTATTGAAAACTTCTTCTTGGAATAATCTCTTTTCCATCCTCATCTATATAAGATGCGATTGATACTTCTTTCTTACTTCGATTGAGTCGATCCATACGGCCTAAGCGAAAACGAAAGTGATGCCAATGCGCTTGTGCCATGTATTCCAATTCATGCTTATCAGGGTTCATACTCCCTGCAGCAATCTCGTGAAGAAGGGGTTTCCATACATGCGTCTTCGTGCAATCAATCAAAGTGATTTCAGCTTGTTTATTTTTACCTAATGTATCGCCTAATTTAGTTGCAAGCTCTAAGCCACCTGCACCGCCACCTACTATCACGATTTTATGCATTTCTTCCTCAAATACAGACAATAAAAAAACCACTACTGCAATTATACAGGAGTGGTCTTATTATTATTTTGCTAGAGACTATCTAGATTAATTCAAATTACTCGTTACCTGTAATTGATCCTTGGGCACGAACCCATGCAATAACTTTTAAAATTTCATCTGGCTTAAGTCCATTTGTAGGATCTGTAGCATCCATTATGCCTACACCCTTTCCACCCATACCACCGTTTGTCCCATGCCATAAAGTTTCAAACATACCTTTATTCGTTGCATCTTTAGGATAACGGAATGTTGGGCCTACTAGGCCTGGGCCTACTTGACCTTTAGCATCAGGGCCATGGCACTGTGTACATGAATACATACCAAAAATCTTTTTGCCCTTAGCAACTGCTTCAGCATTTCCAACGTATGAATTTTTACCAGTTGATAAAAATTCTTTTGCTGCCGGCGTATCAAAGAGTGCTGGATCAAGTTTAAACGTACTTCCATCTGTTGTTTTTACAAATGAAACCTCTGCTTCTGTTGAGCATGCAAATGTCATCAAGGAAACTAAAAGTGATGACATAAATACTTTTCTAGCTAACATAATTTCTCCTAAAAATTGTATACATTTTGGAATATCTCAATTCCAAAATATCTATAAAAAAAATTTATATCTTTTATTAAATTTGATACTTAACAATTATCTTACTCATTTTTCAATCTAAAGTCACTCATTTTAGGATAACTTTTTAAACTTTACTTACCTGTCTTATCGTCTAGAACCACTGGCAAATGAGGAGTTCCAAAGTCATCTAAAATTTTCATAATTTTAGATTGATTTCGATCAAGTGCACCTTGAATCATTTCCATACGCTCTTTATCTTTCTTTCGTACTGCCACAGAAATATTAAATTCTAATTTGCCCTTTTGAGTATCCAATGAATTTTGTTCTGATTTAAACTCAGGAATTGGCACAATCACGAGCGGCTCTTTTGACTGTTTTGCAAAGTACCCACCAATCGGCCCCCATATAATAACAATATCATTCTTGCCTGCTACCAAATCATCAATCATTTCGCTTGGTGGCAGGTTAAGATCGCGCTGTAAGCGATAGGGGTGTGCATTCCCCATAAGATCATGATCGCGCAATGCAATTGCGGGTGGGCTTTGACCTACAAGACCAATGATGCCCTTTCTTAAATCTGGCGAATCCCAATCTTTAATATTGTAGTTACTTGATTTTCGATACACGAATACGTAACCAGAACGGTAATAAGGTTTAGAAGTGCGTAAATTATCTACATCGCTTCCCATGCCCATAATGACATCGCAACGTTGTGCATTAATGGTATTTCTTAAGAACCCTTGGCGATCAAGCCAAAATTCATAAGTAAGTTCTTTGCCTAAATCTTTTGCCAATAATTCTGCGATCTTATTTTCAAAGCCCTCGCCCTTTTGGTTTGAGTAAGGCATATTTTCTGGGTCAGCACAGACTCTGAATTCTTTTTCATCGGGTGTTCGGTATGGCATACCAGGCAATCCGTCTTCTCTATCTTGGCCTAGAGCAAATACTGATCCTGCTTGCAATAAATTTATTGCACATAAAATTAACATTATTTTTTTAAACATTCTTTTTCCTTACCGGTTAAATATCATGGATCCTATAAAAAAAACACCCCGCTCGAAAGCGGGGTGTTTATAGGACATACTAACTAACAGTTAGTTCTATAAAAAATCTTTCGATTAATTATAGAGTAAATACTGTTAAAGCGCCGCCGCCAGGAGCAGCATTGTACTTAGTAAGTTCAGCATAACCACCAGCAGCACCAAGAGCGTCTGTTGGGTTAGTTAAGCCAAGGTTCATTGCAACGCCAGCCCAACCACCGATGCCTGATAAAACGCCAACGTGTTGTTTGCCACCGTTTGTGTATGTGAATGCATTACCAATCACACCAGAACCCACTTGGAATTTCCAAAGTTCTTTACCTGTCTTAGCGTCAAGAGCTTTGAACCAACGGTCAAGAGTTCCGTAGAACACTAAGTCTGAAGCAGTATTTAAAGAACCACCCCAAGCTGAGAACTTCTCTTTGTTGTACCAAGCTTTTTTGTTTGTCATTGGATCATAAGCAGCGAAGCCACCCATAACACCGTCTGGACCAGCAAACATAGTTAATGTTGCACCAACCCATGGTTGACCTGCTACATACTTAGACTCAACTGGTTCGTATGTCATACATACGTGGTTAAGTGGTGAGTAGATAAGGCCAGTCTTAGGTGAGTAAGAAGCTGGTTGTTGATCTTTTGTACCCAATGCAGCTGGGCATACACCCTTAGCATTGTAGTCTTGGTGTGTAGATGCTGTAGCTAACTTGTTAGGTACACCAGATTTTTTGTCAACGTCAGTTGCCCAGTTAACAAATGGATGTACTTTTTCTGCAGCAACTAAAACGCCGTTGTCAGCTTGCCATGTATAAGCAAAACCGTTACGGTCATGGTGCCATGCATATGTCTTACCACCATTGTCAAATAAGATCACTTCGTTAATACCGTCGTAATCCCACTCATCATGTGGTGTCATTTGCATACCCCAGCGTGCAACGCCAGTGTTTAAGTCACGTGCGAAAACAGTCATAGACCATTTATTGTCGCCTGGACGTACATCTGGATTCCAAACTGATGGGTTACCTGTACCGTAGTAAACTAAGTTTGTTTTTGGATCATACGGCCACCAGCCCCAAACAGAGCCACCACCATGTTGCCAACCATCTTTAACTGCTTGTGGTTTCAACCATGTTTTAAGACCTAGATCTGTTACGCCACCTTTTAACTTAGCAGTATCAATCTTCTTGAATGAACCGCCTTGTTTGTTACCACCAGCTACGTCTTCATATACTGAAAGAGCTGAGTAAAGTGGTGTGTCTTTATTGAAGTCTTTGCCGATTAATACTTCAGCATCAGGACCTGTTGAGTAAGCTTTCCAAGCTGTTGAACCATCTTTGATGTTGTACGCTTGAATGAAGCAACGAACACCGAATTCAGCACCAGAACAACCTGTTAAAACTTTATCTTTAATTACGTGTGGAGCATTAGTGTTTGTAGCGCCGACTTTAGGATCAGTATTTTTAACATCCCATACTTTTTTACCTGAAGCAGCATCTAAAGCAACTAAAGTACCATCATTTTGTTGTAAGAAGATTTTACCGTCGCCATAACCAAGACCACGGTTCACGTTATCGCAGCAAAGAACTGCTTGAACTGATGGATCTTGTTTTGGGAAGTAAGACCAAACAACTTTTTGATTGTCGTTTAAGTCAAGCGCGTAGATGTTGTTTGGGAATGCTGTATGAACATACATCATGTTACCAACAACAACTGGAGAACCTTCATGACCGCGGTTTACACCGGTATTGAATGTCCAAGCTGCTTTAAGGTTTTTTACGTTACCTTGGTTAATTTGAGTTAATTTGCTGTATGCCTGATTTGTGTAGTCACCGCGTGGTGCTGCCCAGTTATCAGGATTAGCAATTGCTTTTTCTTGATCAGCAGCTGCTGAAGCGATCATTGGCATTGCCACTGAAAGACCAGCTACTAAACCAAGAGCTAACTTGATTTTGTTAATTTTCATATAAATCTCCATAGTTTTTACTAAGGGTTTTAAAAGAAGTAAACTCTCTTGTCACTTTAAATTTTAAAGTGTTTCACTTTAAGACTCGAAGGTACTTCGAAGGCTTACTTTTAGCACAATTTTACTTGTGCTTGAATAGCAATATATGCCTCTTTTTTTAGAATTGCAACAATTTAGTTACAATTTGTTAACATTTTTTTATGGCTCTTTTTAAGAAAACCCTGCCCTAAGCAAATTTTGGTAAA
>Ga0194050_1000410_pt1 | contig 15225 bp, 9 predicted proteins | sample SepL2310m_MetaG_FD_148657 | JGI IMG/M metagenome (GOLD analysis project Ga0194050, IMG submission 148657) | Anoxic zone freshwater microbial communities from boreal shield lake in IISD Experimental Lakes Area, Ontario, Canada - Sep2016-L239-10m | ecosystem: Environmental > Aquatic > Freshwater >...
CACCATGAACACAAAGACTTCTGACCGACGTAATTTTTTAGTTTCAGCCGGCACCGGCATTCTGACTTCAGCAGTTGCCGTGGCGTCGAGCCAGTTACACGCTGCCAATGTGCCGCAACGATCAATCAAACTCGGCTTCGATAATTTTGCTGTGCGTGCCATGAAATGGAATGCGCGTCAATTAATCGATCATTCCGTACTGCTGGGGTGTGACTCCCTCTTTATCACTGACTTTAGTCCACTCGAAGGGAAGCACGACGAAAAGTCACTTGCAGACATTCGCGCCTACGGAGACGACCGTGGCATTTCAATCGAACTCGGTTCCTGGAGCATCTGTCCCACGTCCACGCAGTTTAAAAAAGACTGGGGCACTGCCGAAGAGCATCTGGCTCTGGGCATTCGAATGAGTAAAGCGATCGGCTCTCGTTATTTTCGTACGATCCTCGGGAATCAGTCCGATCGTCTCACCGATGGTGGTATCGAGGCAAGGATCGCCGACACGATTCAGGTGCTTCTGTCGCTACGATCGCGTGCAATCGATTCCAACATAAAAATCGCCGTTGAAAATCATGCCGGCGACATGCAGGCATGGGAACTGAAGGGGCTCGTTGAAGCAGCCGGTCCGGAGTATGTCGGAGTCAATTTCGATTCTGGAAACGCCTGCTGGTCGCTGGAAGATCCGTTTCACGCACTCACTCTACTCGCGCCGTACGTGTTGACGACAAGTCTGCGAGATACGATGGTGTGGGAATCGGCAACCGGCGTCACGGCGCAGTGGACCGCAATGGGTGAAGGCTGTGTCGACATGCCTGCATTGTTCGATCTTTTTGAAAACAAGTGCCCGGGTGTGGCTGTTCACATCGAGACGATTTCCGGATTTCCACGAGAGTTTCCACTTTTCAAATCTGATTTTTGGAAAGCATTTCCAAAAGCTCGGGCCGCCGATCTCGCGGCTTTTATGGCTCTGTCGAAACGTGGGCGACCGATTGATCCGTTCAAAGCTCCTGAAAATTCCGATCGAGCAAAGGCTGAACAAGACTATCAACTCGATCAGATTTCCCGCAGCATCCGCTTTTGCAAAGAAAAGCTCCGGCTGGGAGTTCGCGTCTAAACCGATTGCATTGACCGCTTTGAGTCCATTGCTGAGAGCGTGTGGGAAAATAAACTCTTGCGCCTTGGACGGAAGCGAGATAGACTCGGGGCTCAAAACGAACGCTGTTTTCTGAATACTTTTATCGCCGCTTGCTTGTTGAAGGATGTCGCGATGCCATTTGATTTTCAACATCCTGCACGTCCGACAGTCTCTCGTCGTACAGCGGTTCAAGCCGGTTCGCTCGGGTTACTCGGTCTTGGCATCGAACACCTCGCTGCGCTGCGCGCTGATACGCCTTCGACTCCACGAGCCCTTTCCGTCATCTACATTTTTCTGTCGGGTGGCCTTGCGCAGCAAGAGAGCTTTGATCCCAAGCCGATGGCGCCGCTTGAGGTTCGTGGTGATTTCAAAGCAATTTCCACTCGCACCCCGGGAATTTCAATTAGCGAACACCTTCCCATGCTCGCGGATCGCAGTGATGCATGGGCACTTTGTCGTTCACTCACCCACCACTCCAACGATCATTCTGCGGGCCATCACATCATGCTCTGTGGACGATCTGATCTGCCGATTGGATTCGACCCGGCATTACCGAAAGATTCCAATTGGCCTTCGATGTCTGCAATGGCCAATGCACTTGTGCCGCCACGCAATAATCTTCCTCCTGCGATCGTGCTTCCCGAAAAGCTGGTGCATCGAACCGGTCGTGTATTGCCCGGGCAGTTTGCCGGTCTTCTGGGCAGAGGCCGAGATCCCTGGTTTCTCGATGCTTCTCCGTTTAACTCGGTGAATTACGGTGCGTATCCGGAATATCTCTTTCATCATCACAATGGTTCAGCAGTTCAGGATGATCTGAAGTTTCGATCGTTGAACGTCTCAGTACCACAGTCGCTGATGCAGGGACGACTGCAGGATCGCCTCGCGCTTCGAGATCAGATAGATCGACAACGTTTGAGCCTCGAGCAATCTGCCGAGCAACAGTCGTTTGATCGTTATCGTCAGATGGCAACGTCGCTGCTTGTGGATCAGTCGGTAGCAGGCGCGTTTGATATTTCGAGGGCTGATCAAAAGCTCCAGGAGCGTTACGGAAAAAATTCGTTTGGCTGGTCACTATTAATGGCTTCTCGACTCGTTGAAGCTGGCGTGAGTCTGGTACAGGTCAACCTTGGAAATAACGAGACGTGGGACACTCACGAATCGGCGTGGACGAACTTGCGTGAGTATCTCCTGCCACCCATGGACCGCGCAGTTTCAGCGCTCTTGGATGATCTTTCGGAAAAGGGGCTTCTTGATCGTACGCTGATCGTGATGGCCGGAGAGTTTGGACGGACTCCAAAAATCAGCACGTTGCCCGGTGCAAGCGAAGCAGGACGAGATCACTGGGGTGCCGTGCAGAGCGTATTTTTTGCAGGTGGCGGTGTTCGAGGCGGAACGGTCATAGGCAGTTCTGACAAAATTGCAGGAGAGCCGGCGACAGACCCGCAAAAACCTGAAAATCTGGCAGCCACTCTTTATGAGGCGCTCGGTCTTTCTCCCTCGACCACTTGGCACGACTCAAGTGGTCGGCCGTTTCAACTCTATGAAGGTCGTCCAATCAGCGGCCTAATGGCTTAAGATGCCGATGTTCGAGATTCTCAACTCGGTGTCTCATCGAGTCGAAATCCCTTTCGATATTCGTAGTCGAGCATTTTGTTCGCGCGATCGCTGTTCGTGAAACGTTCGTTTCGAGCATCCCACTCGAGCAACGATTTGGTGCGATGTGCGATATTGGCAATCAAGGGTGCCGTCGTTGCTCGATGGCCGAATTCAATGCTACACAGTGGAGTTTGTCTCGATTTGACGCAGTCGAGAAAATTCCGGGCATGATCGGTTTCAGAAAACTTTCCCGAAATTTTCTTTGGTTCAATCTGTTTTTTTGCGCCGGTACGATAGTTTCGTTCCTTTTCCCGATCGATCGGTGATCGGGCGGTAAATTCATTGGGCGATATTGTTTCGGGAACAATCTCGTAGCCATTTGAATCGAGATAGAGCGTTCCAGTCGTTCCTCGAAATTCAATCTCGCAGCCTTTCATGGCGGCTGGTGCAGCGGAACTATTGAACTGCGAAAACGTCACAAGGGTGTCACCGGGATAATGCCAAAGCACTTCCAAGGTATCCGGCACTTCACGATTATCGAAGTTTGCAAACTTCCCACCCATCGCTGTCACGGCCAGCGGCGCCTCCAGTCCCAGCACGCGGTGAATCGACGCTATGTAATGCACGCCAAAGTTGGTGAGCTGTCCTCCTGAGTAATCGTAAAACCAGCGGAATCGATAAAATGTGCGATTCTTGTTGAACGCTCGCAGGGATGCAGGACCCTGCCAGGCATTCCAATCAAAATCAGCGGGTGGTTCGCTATCGACGGGTGATCCGATTCCCTGTGGCCACTCGTTTTGAATATGAAACGCCCTGGCAACTGTGACCTTCCCGATTCCCCCTCCTTGCAATACATCGGCGACCTCCGCGAGCAGCTTCGATGAGAGTCGCTGAATACCCACCTGCACTACGCGATCATGATGCCGGGCCGCCTCAACCATTCGTCGTCCTTCCGCAACGCAGAGCGAAAGCGGTTTTTCAACGTAGACATCCTTGCCCGCCTGACACGCATGAATCATTTGCAACGCGTGCCAATGATCGGGCGTGGCAATGACCACGGCGTCAAGCTTGGCGTGATCGAGAAGTTTTTTATAATCGCGGTACTGCGCCGGATTGGAACCAATTTTTTTTGATGCGAAGTCGAGGTATGGCTGATGAATATCGCAGATGGCGACAACCTCACAGTCTTTGTGCTCCAGAAACGCATCGAGAACTTGATCACCCCGATTTCCAAGTCCTATGAATCCGATACGCACCCGGTCGTTTGCACCGAGAACGGCCGAAGCAGCCATCGACGTCGCCGAAATCGTTGCAACGCCAGCAGCCGTTGACGTTTGAAACGTTCTGCGATTGATCAGAGTCATTCGTTGTTCCTTATTGGTGACGTCGGTTCGCGAAATGTTCAACGCGTGAACATTCTCTGCGAGGGATTTGGAAAGATGGTCTCACGCGAATAGCCTATCTGCTCTCAAGCCTTTCTCCGAAATGCTGTCATCTCTTTCAGAAGGATTTACGCAATGCTGCTGCAATACCGAACAGACTCTTTTCTGCTGATTCTATGCTGCGTAGCTCTGGCATCTGGAACATCTGTGTCGGCCGGTTCGCTCCGTGCCGGAGCGGCTCGTGTTGCAATCACTCCCGAAATCGGCGGAGATATTGTGGGTGGTTTTCTTCCGGTACGAGCGACAGAGTTGCACGATCCGCTCCACGTCCGATGCCTTGTACTCGATGATGGAATCAACCGGCTTGCGATCGTTGTCTGCGATCTCCTCGGCATGCATCGGTCACTTGGCGATAGTGCGCGACGACGAATCGAAAAGGAAATCGGGATTGCGAAGGAGGCCGTTATGATCTCCTGTACACACACTCATTCTGCCACGAGCGTATTGGGCAACCGGTTTGAAACCGAGCAAGAACTCGATGCGTATCAGACGACTGTTGCAGACGCAATCGTCGAAGGGGTTCGTCAAGCAGTTCTCACCTCGCAACCGGCTCAACTTGGCTTTACTACAATCCAACGGCCTGATCACGTTTTCAACCGTCGCTGGTTTCTCAAGCCCGGATCGATGCCACCAAATCCATTTGGTGAAATCGACATGGTAAAGATGAATCCCTCCGCCGGAAGTGCCGACTTGATCGAACCGGCTGGACCAACTGATCCGACAGTGTCAATTCTGGCAGTGAGACAGCCCGACGGTCGGATGATTTCAGTATTTGCCTCCTATTCGCTTCACTACGTGGGAGGCGTTGGAAACGGTCATATTTCGAGCGACTACTTTGGAATGTTTTGCGACGAACTGGTGCGACTCGCGGGTGATCGCAACGCTTCGATGGTGCCTATGCTTGCCAACGGAACAAGTGGTGATATTAACAACATCAACTTCCGCACTCCGCGATCCGGACAAAAGCCGTATGAACAAATGCAACTGGTAGCACACGATGTTGCCAGTGGCGTATTCGCTGCGATGGCGACGCTGAATTATTCAGGCGATCTTTCACTCGGTTTTCGATACCGCGAAGAACCGATTTCACTTCGCATGCCCACTCCAGAACAAATCCAATGGGCGACTTCGACTCTTGCCTCTCCTGCTCCATCAGCAGGCTCAACCGATCTGCCTCGCATCTATGCCGAGCGAACACTCCAGCTGGCCGAACAGGCAAAGTCGTCCCCTATTATCCGTTTGCCTTTGCAGGTTCTGCGCATTGGCGACATCGGTATCGGCACAATGCCCTGCGAGGTTTTTTGTGAAATCGGTTTAGAATTCAAGCGAACAAGCAAGCTCCAGCCTGCCATGCTTCTTTCACTCGCGCACGGTTATTTTGGCTATCTGCCTTCGGTGCGTCATCATCGTCTTGGTGGATATGAAACCTGGCTGGGCACCAATCGGCTAGAACCTACTGCATCTGTCACAATGCTCGAATCACTGTTGCAAATGAGTGATGAACTTGCTCTGGAGGCGACTGAAAAAGAGACCATTGCTCCTGCAACAACAAAGTAAATCATTGCACGTGGTGCCACACGAGTCGAAAAGCCTTTTCTTTCACGCCTTGCATCGCGTATCGTAATGGATCGAGGATCTCTTCTTGAAACTTTGACAGACCATTTTAAAACACCCTTTTCCTTCTGGAGCGATTCATGCGCACACCTGCCCGTTTTGTTTCTTCCGTTACGCGGCGACATTTTGTGGCGGCCTCGGCTGCCACGATTGGAGCACCGTGGTTTGTTCCGCGTCATGTGCTCGGAGGAAACGGTCAAGTCGGTCCTCATGACAAAATCAACGTTGGATTGATCGGTATTGGAAAGATGATGCACGACTCTCATCTGCCGCATCTCGTCAAAATGCCCGAAGTCAAAGTGGTGGCAGTGTGCGATGTCGACACAACCCGTCGCGAGTCGGGAAAAAAACGAGTCGATGAGACCTATGAAAATACCGACTGCGCAATGTACGACGATTATCGGGAACTTCTCAAACGAGACGGCCTCGATGCCATCCTCTGTGCAACGCCCGATCACTGGCACGCCATGGTGATTCTTGACGCCTGCTCTGCAGGCAAAGATATCTACTGCGAAAAACCGCTAACGAATAATCTCATGGAAGCCAAGCAGGTCATGGATGCGGTCAAAAAGTCAAAAATCATTTTTCAGACCGGCAGCCAGCAGCGCAGCGATAACGAGTTTCGACTGGCCTGCGAACTCGTTCGCAACGGACACATTGGAAAAGTCACTCGAATCAATGTTGGCGTTGGAGGTCCTCCGAAACCATGCAATCTTCCTGGCGAGGAAATGGAGCCGGGGCTCGATTGGGAGCGTTGGATGGGCGCTGCTCCGATGCGTCCTTACAGTTCGGTACTCAGTCCGCGGGGCATTCATAACCACTTTCCGTCATGGCGAAATTTTTCGGAATACGGTGGCGGCGGAATGACTGACTGGGGCGCTCACCACTTCGATATTGCCCAGTGGGGCATGGATATGGACGGCTCGGGACCGATCGAAATCATTCCCGCAAAGCCGGGTGAATCCAGTGGCATCAAATACCTCTACGCCAACGGCATCGAAGTGACCCACGGTGGCGAGGGAGGCGTGACATTCTTTGGCAGCAGTGGCGAGATTTTTGTCAATCGCGGAAAACTCACAAGCACTCCGGAAGGAATTATTCACACGCCTATCACGGACAGTGAAATTCATCTCTATAAGTCTCCGTCCGGCGGTCACTCTGGCCATCGTCAGGACTGGGTGAACTGCATGAAAAGTCGCAAGCAACCCAACTGCCCAATTGAAATTGGCGCACGAACTGTGGCGGTCTGCCATTTAGGGAACATCGCGTATGCCCACTCCGAGGAACTCGCTGGAAAGAGCCTGCGTTGGGATCCAATGCTCTGGAAGTTCGTTGGCAACGACGCGGCAAACGCTTGGCAGGACTATCCCTATCAACGCCGTCAAGGATACCAACTGCCGATCGCGCGGGTCTAACGTCATGCTCATGTGTTGTGTGCGACAGATATTGTTCTCGATGGTTGTTGTCTGTGGGACTTTTCTTTTCGTTCCACACAGTTCCTCTGCGCAGACGACTTCTGCGCAATCAGTGCCAGTCGCGGCGGCTCTCAAAAAAGCGGCCGAACTTGGGATCGTTGTCGGAACAGACAAACAAGGCAACGTGGTGTCGATCGATACAGCGAGCAACCGTAGTTGGGTCGATGATCAACAGATGCTTCAGATTCTTGTTTTTCCGACGCTCACATCACTGACCCTCGAAGGCCCAAGTATCACCGACGAACTCGCTGCGACGATTGCTCAGTGCACTCATCTCACCTCTCTTGCGATGCGTAATACACTCATCGGGGATGATGGAATTAAGCGTTTTTCAGTCCTCAAATCGCTCAAGGCAATCGATCTGCGCGTTTCGCCATTGGTCACCGATCGATCGACCGAGACTCTTGCTGCGATGCCTCAGCTGCGTGCTGTACGGCTCAACTCATGTAACGTCACCGATGTCGGCGTACAAAAACTGGCTTCTCTTCCTGATTTGAAAGAACTCGATGTGCGAGGTTGTCGAGGCGTCACGTCGGTAGGAATCGGGATGCTGAACGGTCACAAGACCTTAAAAACTTTAAAAATAGGTGGGCCTGCCGTCGATGATGCCATGCTTGCTATCGTCGGCCGTATGAAAACCATTTCGACTCTGTCGCTCGACAACTGCGCCATGACTGATGCCGGAATTGCCAAACTCACCACGATTCCGCTGACTGATCTCACAATCTTTCAGAACGTCAAAGTCTCCGATGAAGGACTGGCCGTATTGTCTCATTTTCATGGACTGACAAGCCTGACTCTTCGTGATGTATCGCTCACGGGCACGTGCCTTCACAATCTTCAACATCCTGAAAAAATCAAGTCGCTTAATCTTGCGCAGTCGAGGCTGACTGATAGCACGATCAGCCTTTTAAAAATTTTTACAGGCGTTGAAAATCTTAACCTCAGCGAAACAAAGATTTCAGATACAGCAATCGATGTTTTGGTACAGCTGACATCTCTCAAGGAACTTGTTCTCTCGCAGACGGGCATCTCACAGGAAGGCGCCACCCGGATTCGCAAGGCACTTCCTGAGTGTATGGTTGAACTCAACTAACAGAGACTCGGTGCGATCAAGATGATGTCGCATTTGCAAAACAACTATGGAGTGCCGCTGCACTCGCTCTCATTGTGTAAGGATTCTTTTGAATGACACTCCAAGCGTATCTACACGGCTATTCACCCCAAGAGCAGTTGCGACTCGTTGAACAGGCCGCATACTGGAAAGAGACGATTCTTTCCGACCTTCCGTATAAACCGGGTGAATCGTTACTCGATGTTGGTTGTGGCGTGGGCGCAGTGCTTGGCGTGATTGCCGCAGCGCATCCAACTCTTTCGCTCGCCGGCATCGATCTGGAGCCCCGTCAAATTATTGCCGCCCAGAAACATCTCGGCTCTCTCGGAGTTGTTCGTCCAGATTTGCGAACCGGGGACGCTTCTGCTCTTCCTTGGGCGGATCATTCGTTCGATCATGCTTACATGATGTGGTTCATCGAGCATGTTCGAAAACCGCTTGAGATCTTGCGGGAGGTTCGCCGGGTGCTGAAGCCTGGCGGCACGATCACGATGAATGAAACCGAATATTCGGCATATCATGTACTGCCGAAAAGCGACGACTGGGATCATCTCGAACAGGCGATGCATCTGCATTTTGACTCACACGGCAATGCAAATGCCGGTCTTCAACTCGGCACTCTGTTGGTCAAAGCTGGTTTCTCGAGAATCACCAATAGTCTGAGCGGATGCCATTTCTTCTCCACTCCAGAATGCGATGCACTGCAGGCTCATACCTCCTACACGGCGGATTATCTTGAACCGGCAATTCCAGAATTCGTCCGATTAGGATTTGATTCAGAACGTCTTCAACGTGGTGTCAAACACCTTCGAACGCTCCACACTTCTCCAGATGGCTCGTTCACCCAAATGGTCTATCGTGCTCGGGCGTATGCCTGAAAGCCATCGATGGCGATGGATCGATCTGCGCGTCGCTACACACTGATGAGATTGCAAACTTTTTCGGTTGCGAACGTGCATGAGAGCACACTGGCCCTGACTTCGATTGATCCCCTATGAACACGATCACTTTCGTAGAACCAGATCGATCTGCTGAAGATCCATCACGCTTTTTCCAGGAATATCCGTAGCTCGCACTTGAAGGAGTCTGCGTCCTTTTTCCAAACGAATGGTTCCAAATATCAACGGTCTAAAATCCTTCATATAGGATTCTCCTTTTCGCAACACCCGGTCTTGATCGGTCACAAGCGATGGATCCCATCCTGGTTCGACAGTTCCACTTTGAGAGTGTCCACTCGAAACAACTTCGATCGTTGCTCCGGCATCAGCATGAGACACCGTGTACCAAAGAGTCAGATCGTAATCGCCCGTTTCTTGGACCGAGATATCCCATGAAATTGTGTCGTCCACGCTCGTCCAGTGCGTGTAATAGGAACAGTTTGGCGCAGGAGCACTCCGCTTAATACCGCCTTTTGCAATGCCATCCCGGGCTGGCAAAGGCGTCCACGGAAATTCACGATAGCCGACGGCGAAAGGTCGATTCTCTTCTTCCGATGCAATGCTGAGCACATCCTGCACCCACTCTTCTCGCAGCAGAGTCAATCGAGATTTAATCAAAGGCTCTTCGGTTGTGAGGGCTTTTGCCTGAGAGGGATCTTTCTCGAGATGAAAAAGATCGCCTGCGGAATCGAGCATCCACGGTCCTTGTCGTACGGCCGTTTTTCCTCCAAACGAAGAAAAGATCGGACGATCGTGAAGAACTTTTTTCGAACCGACGGCCTCCGACTGTCGCTGACTCTTTTGTGTGCAATGAGCTGAAAGATCGATTCCATCCAGAGGCTGATCACGCTTGATCGGCACTCCGGCAAGTCCAGCAAGTGTCGGTAGAAGATCGATGGCAGCAGTCGGCTCCCGCACAATCGTGAGAGGAGCGATTTGGTCTGGCCAACAGATTCCACAGACTGAACGCACTCCGCCTTCATCGGTCGATCCTTTGATACCCTTCATCTGTCCGCACCAGCGATTGCCGTTGGGACCGTTGTCGGAGAGATAGACGATGATCGTATTTTTGAGAATGCCGTGTGAACGCAACGCGTCCAGTACTCTCGCAACGTTCGCGTCAAGATTTTCCACCATCGCCAGTGCCGCGCGGGTGTGCTGAATATCTTCCTTGTCGCCGTGGCCGGTGAGAGCGATTGTGCGATCACGAAAAAGTTCCCAATGAGCGTCAGGAACGCTCATTGGTGAATGAGGCGTGTTGAACGATACATGAGCAAGAAATGGAGAATCACCGCGCATTTCGGTTGATATAAAGTCGATCAAATGATCCGTGATGTCGTCAGCGATGTAGCCCTTGCCTCGAACTCGTACGCCATTGTCTTCCATCGGAGCGTTAAAATACTCTCCCCAATGACCAGACGTGAATCCATAAAATCGATCAAATCCACGGGCCAATGGGTGATAGGGCCACTGCGAACCGTTGTGCCACTTTCCAAAGTACGCGGTATCGTAGCCAGCGGCGCGAAAGTCATCTGCAATTGTAGTCAGCGATGGGTCAAGCCGCTCCTCTCCTTTCGTGACTCCTCGCACGCCGCCTCGTGGATGCCAGTAGCCGGTCAGAATTTCTGCTCGTGTTGGCGAGCAGACGGGCTGCACATAAAAACGATCGAGGCTTGCGCCGTTGCGCAGAAGCGAATCGATAGCAGGCGTTAAAAGATTCTTGTTTCCAGTTTGAGAATAGTCTCCCCAACCTGCGTCGTCGGCCAGAATGATGATCACATTGGGGCGCAGAACCTCATTGGCAAGCGTGGTTGAAATATCGATTGCATACCAAGCCATGGCCACAGCGACCGTCGACACTGCAGAGATAAATACTCCCATCGATTCGGTGTGCCACCGCAGACTTCTGTTGTTGAATCGCATTCCCATTCCTTACACATCGTGTAAATCAGTCGAATACAATCGTGCGTCGACCATCAAGAAAAACGCGGTTTTCAAGCACCATTCTCACTGCGCGGGCGAGCACAAGTTTTTCCACGTCTCGCCCTGCCTGCGCCATGCGTTCGGGCGTGTACGTGTGATCGATAGCGATCACATCCTGAGCGATGATCGGGCCGGCATCGAGTTCGGCCGTCACAAAGTGGGCTGTTGCACCAATCACTTTCACACCGCGATGGTGGGCTTGTCGGTAGGGATGAGCGCCTGCGAACGCCGGCAAGAATGAATGGTGAATGTTTACGATTGTATTGGGCAGTCTCGCAATAAAAGTTTCTGAGAGCACTCGCATGTAACGCGCAAGAACGACATAGTCGGGGCAAATGCGTTCGATGACATCCAAGAGCAATGTTTCGTGTTCTTCCCGCGAAATGCCTTCGTGTGAAACGTAGTAAAAAGGCACCTCAAATCGCTCAACGAGTTCTCTGAGACAGTCGTGATTACTGACGACTGCCTCGATCTGTCCAGGCAAGTCACCGCAGGCGCTTTGCAGCAGGAGTTCCCCTAAACAGTGCGGCTCACGCGTGGCCAAAACAACCAGCGGACGCGGACCACTTCTGGCGACTCTCACTCGAGCCGATGCAGACAGAACTGACTGAAGTTCCTCCTCCAATCCCTCTGAAGCTTCCGTTCCTGAGATCTCCGCTCTCAGGAAAAAATGCCCCGACTGGGCATCGACAAATTCATGATTGGTCTCGACATTCTTTTTTCGAGACAAAAGAACGCCTGTGATTCGATGTACGAGGCCTACTTCGTCGGGACAATCGACAAGGATTGTCTCCCTCATTTTCGGCATGTCGAGTGAGAAGTTCATGCTCTGTTGCACCTGTTTTACGCTTGAGAGGATTCACATGGTACAGGATCGATTAAAAATCGACCGAAGAAAAACTTCATGTCATGAACAACCAAGCGAAAATGGAGCGACCGACATTTCGACAAACCGAAATGCGAACCAGAGACATATTTCAGACAGTCGCGTTCCCAGATGACACGGGTACGGGCTTCCATGCCAGCACAACCTCTTCCACCACGACATCCATTTTTCGAGGCGATATTTCGATCGCTTCAAGCGCCACTCGATCGGGACTCGAGTCGAGTCGTATCCGATCGAGTTCCTGGTACACATCAGCTTCAAGCACTGCTTTCTTTTCCTCCATCACCGTAAGGCTTTCTTCTGCGTGAGCGACATCGGCCTGCTGCTTCGCAGCACGACCTGCCGATCGCATGGACGTCACCGCACGGCCGATGCTCGATGAACTTGCGAGTCTTCGTCCAAGCACTGCTGAAAGCACCGCTCCACCAATCGATGCGAAGGTCTGCAACGATTGATTTTGTGACTCGGCTTTTTCTTTTTCCACTTTTTGCCTAGCACGCATAATTTTGTCGTCCATGGAGGACATCTTGGACGCATGCCGGAGTCGAACGTCATCGAGCGCACGATCGCGTGATTCCTTGAGATATTGTGATATGCGAATTCGAAAATCAGTCTGCGACTCACCTGGACGAGACATCTCATCGATGACATTCGTCTTCCAAAGCGTGAGTCTGCTTGATCGCGCAAGGTATCCTTTGAGCGATACTGCAAGAGAGGAAAAGCCCTTTGGTCCGGTCAGCGTTCCGGCCAGCGAACCAAATGTTCCATTTCGCGGCGCAGAATCGGTTTGCGGCGCCTCCGTTGCCGGATTTGTATTTTCCCAAACACTTTCGTCGATCGCACTCGTACCAGGAATGAGCGTGAAAACAACTCGATCGGTGTCGATTTTTGCGCTACTCTTTACGAATCGAACTCTTGCACGGCCTAGGATCATTGGCTCGTAGTACCAGATTTCATTCGTCGAAAGATCGCTCACCGGTGAGAGAAAGACTTCTTTGATTCCAGGCGGAAGGATTGGCCGTGGACCACCCTGTGTTGTCGATGGCGAGTCTCTTGGAACGATCTTGTGTTGTTGCACTGCTTCCGACATTTCAACGACAGATACTTCTGCTGTCGCTGCAGTCAATTTTTGAATTTCCTCACGCAAAAGCGGACCTCGCAAAAATGACATCGTCCACCGCGATTGAAAAATTGTTTCCTTATCCTCGTAGACACTGTGAAGCAAAAACGTCCGAGGCGAGAGCCCTGAGAGAAGCGAGTCCAGTCTGCTGCGATCGAATGATTTCCCTGTCGATGCAGCGGCGCCTTCAAGGCCGTCGAGAACCCGGGCTTTGTCTTGCGCAGTTTGCAGGCGGCCAAGGAACCACGTGCCGGCGTTGGAGAGCCCCTTGTAATCGAGATCCACTGGATTCTGAGTGGCGAGCACCACGCCGAGACCGTAGGCGCGGGCCTGCTTGAGCAGTGTTAACAGTGGTGTCTTACTCGGCGGATTGGCGGTGGGTGGCAAATATCCAAAGACCTCATCCATGAGAAAGATCGCCTTCAGAGATGAGGTTCCGCCTTGTGTGCGCATCCATTTGATCGTCTGCCCCGCAAGAAGCGTGACAAATGCCATGCGATGCGCATCGGAGAGATGGGCAATTGAGACAATGCTCACTCTGGGTTTTCCCTGAGCAGTCCAGAGCAGTTTTCCAACATCAAGTGGCTCACCCTCGAGCCATGCATCGAACCCCGGAGCTGCGGCAAGCGTGTTGAGACGGTTGGCGAGTGCAAATCGTTCGGTTGCCGGATAAAAATTTTCTATATCGAAATAGCCGACTCTCTCCATAGGCGGAGTTGCAATCGATCGCACGAGCGTTTCAAAATCGAGCTTGGGTCCTCCATGTGGTTCGTTTTTCCAGAATGTATCGACGATTGTCGAAAGCAGAACATGTTCGCGACTCGTTCCCGGTTCAACATCGATTCCCGCCATTGCCAAAATGCCTGAGACGAGTGATCCGATTTGCTCTCTTTTTAATTCCGGGTCGTCACTCATCGCAGAAGAATCTGCGGCGAGATTCTGTAGCATTGCCAGTGGCCTGCCTGCTCGACTGCCCGGAGTGTAGATCGTCATATCTACCGAATCACGCAACTTTTTTATTCGCGCTGATGACTGACCGCTCGCTTCGAGTCCTTCTCGCCACTGGTTTGCAGTGCGCTCAGCGAGTTCATCGATGGTGATGCCGGCACGAGCTGCAACGTCTTGCTCCAGCCAAGGCTTAAAGTCATCTGCGGCGAGATTGGGAAACGAAAGTAATACGTTGGCAAGATCCCCCTTTGGATCGATCACGAGCGTTGGAATCGCATCGATCGCTGCTTCTTCGATCAAATCGATGAGGAGTCCGGTCTTTCCACTTCCAGTCATACCAACACAAACCGCGTGCGTCGTGAACCGTTTGGAATCCATCAACAGCGGCACTGAGTCGGTCACTTCCGCTCCGGTTTCTACCGTGCGGCCAACGTAAAAAAGTCCAAGTCCTTCAATCGACTCGTCCGCTCTGCGTGGAGTTTTCATAACGTCCCTCTCATTGCGTCGCACCTCGTCTGGACATCTCACGATTTATTCGCAAGACAGACTCCTGCCAGAAGTCGTTGGAACGATCCGATCGTACTCGCTGGACGTTCTCCGTCATCGGACGTGAGATTCTTTCCGAATAATTCTTACGGAATGGCCGGAACGTGGAAATCCAGATGATCTTCACTCGATGCCGATTCATTCATCAGAGAATTCGCAGCCTGTTCAAGCGAATGAACCAGGCGTCCCGGAAAAAGACCAAAGAAGAGAAGCACCGCCAGAAGTCCCAGCATCGCAACGCGTTCTCGCAGCAGAATTCCATGACTCGGACCGTCGATCGCCACTGGTCCTCCAAAAACGTGAAACCATCCGCGTAAAACAGCAATGCCAGAGAGCACCGTTGCAGCAATCACAAACAGTCCCGCATGCAGTTGATCGTCAAGGCATCCCGATACAATCAGATCGTCGGCAACAAAGGAAAGTGTTCCTGG
>Ga0194050_1000412_pt1 | contig 15116 bp, 17 predicted proteins | sample SepL2310m_MetaG_FD_148657 | JGI IMG/M metagenome (GOLD analysis project Ga0194050, IMG submission 148657) | Anoxic zone freshwater microbial communities from boreal shield lake in IISD Experimental Lakes Area, Ontario, Canada - Sep2016-L239-10m | ecosystem: Environmental > Aquatic > Freshwater >...
TAAAGCTCTTCAGTAACTATCAAACCTAAAACAGAGTCACCTAAAAATTCAAGTCGCTCGTTAGTTTCTTTGCTCGCAGATTCATATGCAAAAGAGCGATGCGTAAAAGCCAACTCAAGAAGTGAGGGTTCAATGACAACCCCCAGCCTCTCATTGAGCAACGAGCTCAGATCAGACCTCTAATACCTGGCGACGATTATAAGTACCGCAGGTAGGGCAGGCAGTGTGTTGCAATTTTGGTTGCTGGCACTGTGGGCATGCTGCCAGAGAGGCAGCAGTTGTCTTCCACTGGCTTCGACGTGATCGCGTCTTTGAACGCGAGGTTTTCCGCTTTGGTACTGGCACTTTTCTAACCTCTTCTTTCGCTGCGCAGCGATGGCTGCAGGGCGTAAGTATCCCTTAAAACCCCTAATTCTTGAAATCGGGGAGATCGATATCCAGCGCAGCCAATGCCGCCCAACGAGCGTCGATGCTCTCATGAGCGTGACCTGAGGGTAGATCGGCCCACTTGCCACCACATTCTGGGCACAGACCCAGGCAATCAGGGCTGCACAGAGGGTTGAAGGGAAGGCCTAGGACTATGGCATCGCGAATCGGAGTCTCAAGATTCATGATGTCGCCATCCATCATGAACTCTTCCTCTAAATACTAGATCTAACTCGTCGTCACTCGAACCCTTTTTTGAGCGCCCAATTTTGGAAGTGTAGTTAAAGAGCTCTTGGATCTTCTTTTCGATTTCCACTTCAACGGGATCTAGACAACGGGTGCACTCCCCTTTTGCCGTTGCAAAGATTTGCGCGCTCAGAAGTATTCCTTCAGTAACCGACTCCAGCCGCGCATCTACTTCAATTACTTCACCGGCTGGCACAAAAATCAAAGGCACACCAACATTTTCTGGGACCTCAATATCTAGTTCATACTCTTTCATTTCACCAGCACGTCGGGGCAGCTCAAACGTATTGAGTTTAAAAGCCTCTGAAGGACGTGACATGTGCCCTAGTCCACATCTGAGAGTTGAGCCAGAGCATCTTTATCACCGGCGCCAGCTAAACGCTCGCGACCACGTGCAACTGCATCTTGAGTTTTGTTAAGAATTACCTCAAGGGTGGCAAGTCTTCCATCTATATACTCTTCTACCTCATTCTTTTCTTGCTCTGCAAGTTCGCGTGCATCATCTAAAATCTTAGAGGCCTCTTCGCGTGCGATTTGCACAATTGATGTCTGTTCAACCATACGCGCAACATCTTCGCGTGCCATGGTAATCATCGATTCCGCACTGACTCTACCCTCTTCGATTATGGCATCACGTACAGAAATCAATTTTTGTGCCGACTCAAAATCAGCCGGAAGCGCCTCTTTCGCTTCATCAAGAAGTTCAAGTATCTCGCCACGATGTACAACACAACTAGCAGATAGCGGAACTCCACGTGCCTCTTCGACCATGGTAATTGCCGCCATTAATTTATCAACTGAATCCATGGTCTACTTCCCTGCTACTCGTAGTTTTAGCGCGGTATTGACATTTGGAGGCACCATTGTAGAAACATCCCCGCCATAATGCGCTAACTCTTTTACCAACGATGACGATAGAAATGAGTGTGCAGGTGCAGTTGCCATCAACATAGTTTCTACACCGGATGCTTGTAAATTTAACTGTGCCATCTGAAGTTCATAATCAAAATCGGTGACGGCTCGAAGTCCCTTCACGATTGAGGTAATAGAGTTAGTTTTGCAGTATTCGGCGAGCAATCCGCTCCAGGAGTCAACACTTACATTCGTTAGATTGGCCGTTGTCTGACTTATCATTTCGATTCGTTCAGCGACTGTAAATAGACTTGATTTTGTGCGATTTTCAAGTACAGCAACAACGACATGATCAAACTGAGCACTGGCGCGCTTGATGATGTCTAAGTGGCCAAACGTGACTGGATCAAAGGATCCTGGACAGACTGCACGTTTCATGACTCACACGCTAGCAATAGATGGCGCACTTATCCATTCGCTGGCAGGTAATTACCGTAAAAAATACTTGCCGCGCCATAGTTTCTCTCGCGTGCTGGGCTAAAACCTTCAGGCCAGCTAAATTTTGGACCTTTTGTCGTGCGCTCCACAGCTATGAAACCATCATTTTTTAGGAACTCACCCGTATGAAGTTTCTGTAAAACATCTTCAATCTCGCTATTAGTGAAATCAAAGGGAGGGTCGATATATATGAAGTGATACTGCTCTTTAGGCGCATCACTTACAAATCGTTGCGCTGACATTGAATAGAGATGGAATTTCCCAACAGGTTTGTTCTTCATCACTAACTGGTAGTTATTCTCAATTGTTTTCTGTGCATCAACATCTCTTTCAACTACATGAACAATCGATGCACCGCGAGAAAACGCTTCTAGACCAATTGCACCTGAGCCGCCGAAGAGATCTAGAACATGTAGTCCAAGAAAATCGCCGAACTCAGATGTTAGTGATGAAAATAATCCTTCTCGGGCGCGATCAGATGTTGGCCTTGTAGCACCAGCCACAGTCCCCAGTGTTCGACCCTTTGCAACTCCAGCGATAATTCTCAATCTCTAACCCTTGTCTAAATAGTCGGTAGATGCATCTTTAGCTAACTGCGCAATCTCTTGTGCCAGGCCAGGATAACTAGATAGATCTGGCGAAGCGCTAATTATGCCCTCAGCATCGGAGCGTGCACGCTCAATTAACTCTTCATCACGCAAGACCCGTAGCAAGCGAAGGTGAGAGCGAGTTCCTGATTGACTGGCACCTAAGACATCGCCTTCGCGTCGTTGCTCGAGATCGATGCGCGAGAGTTCAAAGCCATCAAGAGTTGCAGCAACGGCATCTAACCGAGCGCGTGCTTGAGTTTCTGGTGGTGAGTTCGTCACCAGTAAACATAGCCCTGGCGAAGTTCCACGACCCACTCGACCACGCAGTTGATGCAGCTGCGAAACTCCAAATCGATCTGCATCCATAACCACCATGACCGTTGCATTTGCAACATCCACACCTACTTCAATTACGGTGGTTGAAACCAATACATCGATTTCACCAGCGGCAAAGGCGCTCATAGTTGCATCTTTAACTTCTGCAGACTGACGCCCGTGTAAGTCTGCAACTCGCAATCCCGCTAAGGCCTTCCCTGCAAGCCGGGGTGCTAACTCTTCTACCGAAGTTATCTCAGTACTCTCTTGACCAAATAGGAAATCTATATCTGAGTTCTCATTTTCAGATGCCGAAATGCGCGGAGCGACAACGTAGGCCTGGTGCCCCTGGGCCACTTCCTCACGAATTCGTGCCCATGCCCGATCCAAGAAGGCGGGCTTTTCTAAGACTGAAATCACGTGGGTAGTTATCGGCGAGCGACCTAAAGGTAGTTCTCTCAGAGTTGATACATCCAGATCCCCAAAGACTGTCATAGCTACCGTTCGGGGAATTGGTGTGGCCGTCATGACAAGTAAGTGCGGAGGTTTTACCGCCTTTTCCTTGAGTGCATCACGTTGCTCTACTCCAAATCTGTGCTGTTCATCTACGACTATGAGTCCTAAATCAGTAAATTCGATTTTTTCTCCGAGTAAGGCGTGCGTACCTATGATAATCCCAGCTTCTCCGCTAGCTGCCAATGAGAGTGCGCTCTTTCGCGCCGCTGCATTTTGAGAGCCAGTAATTAACGCAACCTGTGTTGCCGTTGTAGGTGCATCTAGCATTCCACCGTGAGCTAATGGCCCAAGGAGTTTCTCAAAAGTTCGAAGATGTTGAGCTGCCAGTACTTCTGTGGGCGCTAATAAGGCAGCTTGGCCGCCACTATCAACCACAGCCAACATGGCACGCAGTGCAACAATAGTTTTACCAGAACCCACTTCGCCTTGTAATAGTCGATGCATGGGATGTGACTGGGCTAAATCATTTTCGATTTCAGCTGTAATATTTTTTTGGCCACCAGTTAATTCAAATGGTAAGGCGGCATCAAAGGCCTCTAGAATTCCGCCCCTCTTTGTTTTGCGCGAAACTGAGTCCAACTTTCTTAACTGTGCCTTACGAAGAACTAACATGAGTTGAAGTAGGAACGCTTCATCAAATGTAAGGCGTTCGCGTGCTGCATCTGCATGATCCAAATCCGCAGGTGTATGTAACTGCACTAGCGCTTGTTGCAGCGTTGGGAAGTTATGCGCATTTCGTACTTCATCTGGGAGATAATCTTCAACTTCATCCAATGAGGCAATAGCCATCTCTATGCACTGCGTAATTTTCCATGATGGCAGTTTTGAAGTTGCTGCATAAACCGGCAAGTACTTTCCGGCAAATTTATCTACTGCATTATCAACATCTGACCCATCGGCAATCATCTGATAATCGGGGTGGGCTAACTGTTTTTTCTTATTAAAAAGCCCAACTTTGCCGGCGAATAATCCTTGAGCACCGACCTTTAACTCTTTCTCACGCCAAGCTTGATTAAAAAATGTTAGGGATAACTTATCGCTGCCATCGGTAACAATTACCTCTAGAATGCTCCCCTTACGGCCACGTATTTGCCGGGTGGTGGAGGCAAAGACCTCGGCGAGAATTGTTACTTCATCTCCCTCTTTGAGCTCGGCAATATCGGATAGCTCACCCCGAACCATGTAGCGCCGTGGGTAGTGATGCAAAAGATCACCGACCGTCTTGATCGCAAATGCATCGTAGAGAACTTTGGCCGTCCGGTCGCCAAGCACATCTACGAGCCTGTGATCGAGCTTTGCCATACGGTGATTCTCTCGCGCCAGGCCCCTTCATGAGCCCATGCCACGCATGGATTGGCGTAGCCATGGCTAGTCGCGATAGCCTTGCACCTTGTCCGTTAGGGACTTAGCAGCAATACCGAGATATAAAAGGAGTACCGCTGTGGCAGCAACATGCGATATCTGTGGCAAAGGCCCAAGCTTTGGCAACAACGTTTCACACTCACAGGTCAAGACCCGCCGACGTTGGAATCCAAATATTCAGCGCGTTCGCACACTTATTGGAGGAACTCCAAAGCGCCAAAACGTATGCACTTCCTGCCTTAAAGCAGGCAAAGTTACTCGTTAATTTTATTTATATTTAGTTGAAATGGCGCCAGGTATCTGGCGCTTTTTTCATTTCTAAACCAGCAACACCGGATCCGGCGACCACTGTGCCAACGCATAGACCGGGTAAACCTCTTCCTGTTGCTAGAAATACGTGATCTTCCCCTCCGGCAAATATCCATTGCCACACATCGATTTCGTGCTTATTAGCTAATTCGCTCAACGCAACAAACTCTGGATGCGATGTAAAAGAGTGCTGATCAAAATTTAAACAAACCTGTGATGCTGCTGCAACTTGTTGGGCTTGAATGACAAGGGCATCACTAATATCGCACATGGACGTCGCACCAGCATAGGCTAACGCTGTCGCTGCCGAATAATCCACAGTTGGTGCGCAGAACTGTTCAACTGCATAAGCCTCTAAGTCATCATGGTTCTCATTATTAATCATGGCCAAGCCTGCAGCCGACCAACCTGGAAGTGATGAAAGATAGATTTTCCCGTGGGCAAGATCGCTAATCCAATCCAAACTTTCATCGCCGATCAACGTTACTGCTACTAGCAAGTACGAAGGCGTGCCACCCATCGCATAAACATCGGCCAAGTTTGCCGCCACAATTTTGCGGCCAATATCAAAGGCTCCCGACCACTCAGTATTAAAGTGCGTACCTTCTACTGCCATATCGGTCGTGATTACAGATTGCAACCCAGTAGTAACTACGGCGCCGTCATCACCTATTCCAACAATGAGCGCAGGGTTGTGCGTGGCGAAGATTTCAGCCAGTAATCCAATTACCTGTGACTCCTCAAATGCCATAACCAAACCTTAATCCACTAGCGAGTAACGCCACATCTGAAGTAGCCTGTGGCCACTAACGATAAGGAGCAAGCGATGTCTGTACAGGCCTATATTTTAATTCAAACTGAGGTCGGCAAAGCGAGCTCGGTTGCCAAGGCGGTTTCAGCGATTGCGGGAGTCACCTTAGCCGAAGGCGTTACAGGTCCTTACGATGTCATCATGCGCGCTGAAGCGCCTAGCATGGAAGAGTTTGGTCGAGTCATATTATCTAAGGTGCAGGCAGTGGCAGGAATTACTAGAACGCTCACCTGCCCCGTTACTTATTAATTACCAAGTACTCCATTAGTACGATCAAGGGCAGTATCTAAGAGTGCGCTTATTAAAGTTGTGTAATCGACACCTGTTGCCGCCATTAGCTTTGGGTACATCGACGTACTTGTGAAACCGGGCATTGTGTTGATTTCATTAATAATTACTTCGCCTTTATCTGTATAAAAGAAGTCAACGCGCGCTAATCCGCTGCAGCCAAGCGCTTTAAAAGCTTGCACAGCTTTAGTCCGAATCTCATCACTTGCCGAAGATGGAATATTCGCCGGTAAATTGACTCTCGTTGCACTATCTAAATACTTAGCTTCAAAATCATAAAATTCAAACTTACTATCAATGACGATTTCACCCACTAACGATGCCTCGACAGTACCGTTTCGCTCAAGAACCGCACACTCGATTTCTCGCCCTACCACTGCATTTTCAATCATTACTTTTCGATCATAGGAGAATGCATCTAAGATGGCAGCTTGCAAAGCATCCGAACTCTTCACTTTATGTGTGCCTCGGCTAGATCCTCCGCGGGCCGGTTTGACAAATACTGGATACTCCAATTCGCTGATTCGGCTTTGCCAGTCATTACTAGTAACGACAATCCCCTGTGCAACATGCATTCCAGCTGCTTCAAAAATAATCTTTGAAAATGCTTTATCCATAGCCGCACCTGATGCCATTACCCCACTGCCAACGTAGGCAATATCAGCGGTTTCTAGGAAGCCTTGAATAGTTCCATCTTCACCATAAGGGCCATGTAGGACAGGGAAAACGACATCGATTTCAAGTGGCAGTCCATTCAGTGAAAATCCATGCACATCGGCAACAAGTGGGGTCGCATTTTCATCGACTGTAGGAAGTAATCCATTGGTAATACTGAGCGAATAATCCAACGGTAAGTGAACCCAATTGCCCGACTTAGTTATTCCGATTAACACTGCTTCAAATCTGGCCTTATTTAAACCAGCTAAGACTCCCCCAGCCGATAGACAAGAGATCTCATGCTCACTGCTGCGCCCTCCGCAGATAATGGCGACGGTTTTTTTATTCATCGAATAAAGTTTTCTGCTCGAGTTGTAATCTCCATAAGGCGATCAAGTGCCTGCGCTGGAGTGATGGCACCGCCAACAACGTCGGCAACGGCTTCAATCACTGGAACCTCGATTCCAACACGATGGGCGATTTCAAGAACGGCACTGGAAGAGGCTACGCCCTCAACGGTCTTGGCCACTTGTTCGCGCGCGGTAGCCATTGAACCAGAACGGCCTAATGCCTCACCAAAGCTGCGATTTCTAGATAGTGCCGAACCACAACTTGCCACTAAATCGCCCATACCGGCAAGACCGGCGGCGCTGAGGGGATCTGCCCCATGAGCTGCGCAAAGGCGCGCCACCTCGTTAAGACCCCTAGTGATTAACATCGCCTGCGTATTTTCCCCAAAACCCATACCGACTGAGATACCTACCGCCAGAGCAATGACCGACTTGATTGCGCCGGAAAGTTCGCAACCCAAAACATCGGTAGATGTGTAAACACGATAATAAGGAGTTGCAAATAACTTCAATATTTTTTCGGCCACGATTGTTGTGTGTGCTGCAGCAACCGCGCCGGCGGGTTGACGCAGAATTAACTCAGTTGCCAAATTCGGTCCGGTTATAATTCCTACATTAGAAGTTTCCATCACTTCTTCAATTATCTCTGTCATTCGGGATAACGTACTAACTTCGATACCCTTTAAAGTGCTGATATACAGGGCATTTGGGCTTGTTAATGCTTTCCACTCAAGCAAGTTTTCTCGAAGTGTTTGTGCAGGTACTGCAAGAATATAGATTGAAGAATATTCAAAAGCCAGCTTTAAGTCTGTAGTTGCTTGAAGCCCCTTGGGTAAGACATTGGCATCTAGATATTTACGATTAGTATGATGAGTGTTGATCTCTTTTACCACATCGCTATTGCGTCCCCACATTAAAACATGGTTACCGGCATCAGATAAAACTTGGGCCATTGTGCTGCCCCACTGTCCAGTCCCAAAAACCGTAACTTTACTCAAGGCTTCTTTTTCTTTTTAAAGTTGCCAGTGCGTGGAAGCGCTGATGTGTGGGGGTCAAAGATTTCAACGGGTCGTTTTTCACCGCGCAGTTCTTCTAACAAGTCAGTAATCGCTCGCATAACAAATGCTGTTGCCTCTGTTAAAGCTACTGGATCATTCTCTTTGCCATACCAACGAGATAAATCAAGTGGTGGGCCAACTAAAATCTTGATTGGCGTGCGTGGAAAAACCTTAATCTTCTTCTCATATGTTGGCATCACAATCTGTGAACCCCACTGTGCTATTGGAATCACCTGCGTCCTTGTAGTAATTGCCAGGCGCGCAAGACCAGTCTTTGCAACCATAGGCCATCCCAGCGGGTCTCTCGTGAGTGTTCCTTCGGGGTACACGCCAAGAAGGTGCCCTGCCTGCAGCGTTTTGACTGCATGTTCCAGCGCCTTGGCTGCATCTTTGCCCTCTCGCACAACTGGGATTTGTCCTGCTGCAAGAACAATCTTTCCTATTATTGGAACTTTAAAAACGCCTTCCTTGCCGATATATCTCGGCGCACGGCCACTGCGATAAAGAAAGTGCGTCAAGAATAAAACATCGAGATAGGAAACGTGATTGCTGGCAACAATAATCGGACCGCTCTTCGGGATGTTATGGGCCCCGCGCCACTGTTTTTTTCCAACTACATTGAGGATTGGAATCACAACGGTCGTACCGATCTTAAAAGCCCAGTTGGTACCAAGCGGCTTTCCAGCAGGTGGAGCATATGAAACTTTGTACTCCGTCATAGGCTCAATGTTAGTGCGAAGTAAAAGAAAACGGGACCAGCGTTAGCTGGTCCCGCCTTAAAAAAGTTAAAAAGAATTACTTCTTCTTGGCCTTCTTTACAACCTTCTTAGCTGCTGGCTTCTTAGCTGCAACCTTCTTCTTTGCAGGAGCCTTCTTAGCTGCAACCTTCTTCTTTGCAGGAGCCTTCTTAGCAGCCTTCTTGGCAACTGGCTTAGCCTTTACAACTGGCTTTGGTTCTGGCTTTGGAGCAGGTCCTAGCTTGCGCTCACCTGAAATGACATCCTTCAAACCCTTTGCAGGTAGGAAGCGTGCCTTCTTTGATGCCTTAATCTTGATTGTCTCGCCGGTGAATGGGTTACGTCCCATACGTGCCTTGCGATCAACCTTCTTGAACTTACCGAAATCGTTAATCATGACATCTTCGCCTTTATGTAGGCTGCGAACGATTGTGTCAAAAACGATATCTACAGCGTGAGCTGCTTCCTTCTTGCTGTCGTTGAAGTGTGGTGCCAACGCCGCAATGAATTGGGCCTTATTCATTGAAATCCCCTTATTACGCGTAAATGTTAAGCATTTGCTTAACGTGTTAACAAACTTACGCTGATTTATAGGTGTTTTACGCTATTAATGCAGGCGTGTCGCATTTTTATTTTTCTTAGATTCAACGAAAAACCCTTGTTTTACACTTATAAAACCCTCAATGCAACATTGAGAGTTAATATTTGCCACCTTTAATTAAGGCAAAAAACATTGATTTACGCTCACTTTTACTCAGATACGAATTGGCAGTGTTGCAGGTTTATGAGCTGTGCGAGATTTCTCAAACTCGGTAATGAAATCAACGTTTTTGACGGTCAAGCCAATGTCATCAAGACCCTCCATTAAACGCCAGCGGGTGTAATCATCGATCTCAAAGGGCAGAACTACGTTGTTGTAACTGACCGTGCGTGAGTCAAGGTCAACGCGCACAGATGTTGTTGGATCGGCCTCGATAGCCATCCATAAGGCTTCAACATCACTTTGATTAATGATCACAGTCAGCAATCCGCCTTTGAGCGAGTTGCCACGGAAAATATCGGCAAAGCGGCTAGATATGACGGCTTTAAAACCATAGTTTTGTAGCGCCCAGACTGCATGTTCGCGCGATGAGCCAGTTCCAAAATCGGCTCCAGCTACTAATACCGTGCCAGCTTTGTAGGCAGGTAGATTCAACACGAACTCCGGATCGCTGCGCCATGCTGCAAATAGGCCATCTTCAAAGCCACTGCGTGTGACGCGCTTTAAATAGACGGCTGGAATTATCTGGTCGGTATCAACATTGCTGCGACGAAGTGGAACTGCAGTACCTGTGTGTGAAATAAATTTTTCCATTTTTATCTAACAGCCCCTTTACAAATCTGCCGGTGATGAAAGAGTTCCACGTAGCGCAGTAGCTGCAGCAACGAGTGGACTGACTAGATGAGTACGTCCACCTTTACCTTGGCGACCTTCAAAGTTTCTATTCGATGTCGACGCAGCTCTCTCGCCAACGGCTAATTGATCTGGATTCATGCCAAGACACATGGAGCATCCGGCGTTGCGCCATTCAGCTCCAGCATCGATAAACACTTTATCTAAGCCTTCAGCCTCGGCTTCAAGACGCACTCGGGCAGAACCAGGAACAACTAACATGCGAAGGGTTGATGCAATCTTCTTTCCCTTGATGACATCGGCTGCAGCACGTAAATCTTCGATTCGACCATTAGTGCATGAGCCCAAGAAAACCGTGTCAATGGCTATGTTTTTAAGCGGTGTTCCCGCCTCAAGGCCCATATACACCAATGCACGTTCGGCAGCTCCACGTGCTTCTTCATCGTGAATATCTGCAGGATTTGGGACGTTCGAACTCAGTGATGCGCCTTGACCTGGATTAGTTCCCCACGTAACAAAAGGCTCCAAAATATCTGCATCAATATTAACTTCACAATCAAATACCGCATCACTATCAGTAAAGAGAGTTTTCCAATATCCGACGGCGGAATCAAAATCCTCTGGAGCATGCGGCTTACCTTTAATGTAGTCGAAAGTTGTTTGGTCTGGTGCAATAAGGCCAGCACGTGCACCGGCTTCAATAGACATGTTGCACACTGTCATTCGTGACTCCATTGATAAGGCTCTTATTGCGCTGCCTCGATATTCGATGACATAGCCCTGACCACCACCGGTGCCAATCTTAGCGATGATTGCCAAGATAATATCCTTTGACGTAACACCCGGCTTTAATTCACCCTCAACATTAATCGCCATAGTCTTTGGGCGAAGTAGCGGCAGTGTTTGCGTTGCCAAAACATGTTCCACCTCTGACGTTCCGATTCCAAAGGCAAGTGAACCAAATGCACCGTGCGTTGATGTGTGCGAGTCTCCACAGACAATTGTCATTCCGGGCTGCGTTAAACCTAACTGCGGTCCAACAACGTGAACAACCCCTTGATCTTTATCACCTAGTGAGTGACAGCGAATACCAAACTCTGCGCAGTTTGCGCGCAGCGTATCAACCTGAAGCTTTGATACTGGGTCGGCGATAGGTTGATCAATATTCTGTGTTGGAACGTTGTGATCTTCTGTTGCAATAGTTAAATCGGGGCGGCGAACTTCACGAGCTGCAAGTCGCAGACCATCAAATGCTTGTGGACTAGTAACTTCATGGATCAAATGCAGATCGATATAGACCAGATCAGGCTCGCCATCGGCGGCGCGTACAACGTGCTCTGCCCAAATCTTTTCCGCTAACGTTTTACCCATCGAGGCTAACTCCTTTTACCAATTGCCATATCAAATAATGGGATGCTAATATCACCCTATGGTCAAGAAGAATAGCGGAGTTGGCGTCTTAGATAAAGCCGTAGCGATTTTGAGCACGCTAGAGGCCGGTCCACACTCACTGGCCGAACTCGTTGCAGCTACCGGCATCGCCCGCCCCACTGCTCACCGCTTAGCCGTTGCCCTGGAGTTCCATCGCTTGGTTGCACGCGACCTATCTGGTCGATTCATCATTGGAGGTCGCGCAGGAGAGTTAAGCGCGGCTGCAGGAGAAGATCGCTTACTTGCAGCAGCTGGACCTGCCTTAGCCGCACTGCGCGATGCGACAGGTGAAAGTGCGCAGTTGTACAAGCGCCAGGGTGATCAGCGTATCTGCGTGGCCGTAGCCGAACGTTTGTCAGGACTTCGTGATTCTGTTCCTATCGGTGCAGCGTTGACGATGCAGGCAGGTTCTGCAGCTCAGATTTTATTGGCCTGGGAAGATAGCGAAAAGATTCATCGCGGCTTAACTAATGCTCGATTCACTGCCGCTCAGTTATCTGCAGATCGCCGTCGCGGGTGGGCACAATCAGTTGGAGAGCGCGAAGCGGGAGTTACATCTGTCTCGGCGCCAGTTAAAGCACCCAATGGAAAAGTTATCGCAGCGGTAAGTATTAGTGGACCGATAGAGCGATTAGGTCGCCAACCCGGCCGCATTCACGCAGCGGCCGTTGTCGCTACAGCTGCTCGCCTGAGTGAATATCTAGCTCGCGAATAACTCGACCAATGACGCCAAAGTTAAAACCTTTGCGCTGCAACAATGATTGAATTCGTCTTATCTGAACTTCTGCATCTAAACGCGACATAGTTGAATACTTCTTCATCGCTAGAGAAAACGCCATTCGATACTCATCTTCATCATCGATCTCATCTAAGGCCTCATCGATTGAGTTTTGATCTACTCCCCTAGTACGCAACTCGCCTGCGATTATCCGCTTGGATAGTTTCTTAGATTTTTATGGCGCGACTGTGTCCATGCCTTGGCAAACTCGGCATCGTTAACTAAACCCGCTTCTTGAAGACGGTAAATAACTGCGTTAGCGATGTCTTCTTCGATGCCGCGCTTTTTAAGGTGAGCCAGGAGCTCACCCTTACTCTTTGCCCGCGTAACGAGTGCATTTAATGCAATCGTATGTGCGATTGAGTAAGGGTCAGCGTCCTGGTCAACCTTTGCGAACTCAAGGCTAATTAGAAATCAACCTCTGCTGTGGCCTCATCGATTGCTGCAATCAAGTCGGCATCGACCACGACCGGCACAAAGTGAGCGCGAATCTTGGTCTCAATCTCATTAGATAGATCTGGATTATCAAGAAGGAATGTACGTGCATTCTCCTTGCCCTGACCTAACTGATCGGCCTCATATGTATACCAGGCACCAGACTTCTTAACGATACCGATCTCAACACCCATATCGATAAGTGAGCCTTCGCGTGAAATACCTGTGCCGTAAATAATATCGAACTCGGCCTGCTTAAATGGTGGCGCCATCTTGTTCTTAACAACCTTAACGCGAGTACGGTTACCGACTGCATCTTGGCCATCTTTAAGTGTTTCAATACGGCGAATATCAAGTCGAACAGATGCGTAGAACTTAAGTGCTTTACCACCGGTTGTTGTCTCGGGTGAGCCAAAGAAGACACCAATCTTCTCGCGCAGCTGATTAATAAAGATTGCGGTTGTCTTTGATTGATGCAATGCGCCAGTAATTTTACGAAGCGCCTGTGACATAAGACGGGCCTGCAAGCCCATATGCGAATCACCCATCTCGCCCTCAATTTCAGCGCGAGGAACGAGTGCGGCAACTGAGTCAACAACAACTAAATCAAGTGCGCCGGAGCGAATCAACATATCCATAATCTCTAACGCCTGCTCACCAGTATCTGGTTGCGAAACAAGAAGAGCATCGATATCAACGCCGAGCTTCTTTGCATACTCTGCATCGAATGCATGCTCGGCATCGATGAAGGCGCAGATTCCGCCAGCCTTCTGTGCATTAGCGATCGCATGCAAAGTAAGCGTTGTCTTACCTGAGGACTCTGGTCCATAGATCTCTACGATACGACCGCGTGGCAAGCCACCGATTCCAAGAGCGATGTCGAGTGCGATCGAACCAGTTGGAATAACCTCAACAATTTGATTAGCACGATCCGACATTTTCATTACTGAGCCTTTACCAAACTGACGTTCGATCTGGGCTAGGGCTGTGTCGAGCGCTTTTTGGCGCTCAGTGGTTGCTTTTTCCTGCGATGCATCATTGGCTTTATTACTTTTTTCAGTAGCCACTTCATTCCTTTCGATAGAACGTCATGTGACGTTTGGTCTCTGGCCCAGAAGGTACGGAGACCCACCGACGGACCGTGCTTACTTCCACTCTGCTTGTGGGCAGTTATGGAGAGCTACGGGCGGAAGGTGGAACCGCTCTGGTTGTACAGGTGTAAGAATAACCGAACACCTGTTCGAAAGGTAGCAGGTACCACTGACAGATTTGAGCGTGTCGCAGCTCCATCGTTCACCCATACTTGCCCCGTGTTAATACTGCTGCCCCCTAGTGAGAAAAAGGCGGCCAACCCTGGGCCAGCAATCGATGTGTATACCGGTGTGCTTTACAAGGCCCTGGATTGGACTTCGCTCTCTCCTGTGGCGCAGATGCGTGGCCAAGAATCCCTTGCAATTATCTCGGCCAAGTACGGAGTCCTAAAACCCTTAGATCCAATTGAGCCATACAAGCAAAAGATCAACAATGCGCTCATGCGAGAACCAGTTACACGTGAGCTGGATGCCGTAATAACCGATTTAGTTATCGATTGTCGATCTTCAACATATAAATCCGTCTGGATTCCCCCGCACTTTAAATGCGTTGATATCAAAGTATTTGCTGTAGTGGATGGGGCCAAGAAGGCAATTACTCATATGTCTAAAAAAACTCGCGGTGAAGTAACACGAACCCTTCTGGAAGAAGCTACACCAAAAAATCCCAAAGAGCTTCATGCAATTATTTCACGTGACTTTCAATGCCAACTTATTGCGGCAACCGCTTCCTCACCTTGGGTGTTAGAGGTTATTGCCCGCTAGCCTGTTTAATAATCTTTACGATTAATTCCGGGTGATCCCACATCGGTGCATGACCACATTGATCGATTACTAACCACGTACTGTGCGATGGTGCTAACGAACGCTCTTGTGAGTTTGGGTAAGGCAAAGTGTTATCAGTATCGCCAAAGAGAATTGTTACTGGAACTTCTGGTGGAACGTGAGCTTCAAATCTCTTAGTGAGCATCCC
>Ga0194050_1000413_pt1 | contig 15038 bp, 39 predicted proteins | sample SepL2310m_MetaG_FD_148657 | JGI IMG/M metagenome (GOLD analysis project Ga0194050, IMG submission 148657) | Anoxic zone freshwater microbial communities from boreal shield lake in IISD Experimental Lakes Area, Ontario, Canada - Sep2016-L239-10m | ecosystem: Environmental > Aquatic > Freshwater >...
CCGGCGATAAGGTTTCTTGTGCCCGGCAATCGCAAACCGACTAGCGATTACCTGCCACGACACACCTCCCGCCCTCGCCTCCAGTAGCTTGCCGCCCACGGATCGCTCACCGAGGTGGGGTGACCAGTCTGCCCCTGCCCTGATCCATCCCCACGGGCGGGTGTTTACGTACGGTCTGTTAGACCGCTTCAGGAAACTGAGTGTGTCCTTCACCCGCTTGCTGATTAGCCGTGCCTCCATCTGTGCAACGACCGCCAGCATACCGAACATCATCTCCCCCGGCGGGGTGCCAATGTCAATGTTCAGGTCGATGAGGATAACCCGGACGCCTAGCCTCTTCCATACATCGATGGTGGTAACTGCGTCAACCATTGAGCGGAAGCACCGATCCACGGAGGCCAACGCCACTGTGTCTCCCCTGCCAATGGCGTCCCACATGACCTTGCCACGCACCCGATCCTTCAGAAGAATCTTGGAGGCCGACTGGTCTTCGTCTAGGAACACGCCACCCAGCGGCAGTTGTGACTTGGCGGCAAACGCCTCCAGTAACTGCCGCTGGTTAGCCAGCGAGTTCTCCTGATCGTCAGTGGATACGCGACCGTAGCAGTAGAGCATGGCCTATGGTTTCCGAAAAAGGTCTAGCCCACCGAACAGAATAAACATACCGCCTACACCGAAGATCAGAAAGTCCATCAGCTCACTCATGGCCAGAAGATTCATGTGTTACCTCTGTTAGTATATCGAACGCAATCTGCTGTAGCTTTCCCGCTAGCAGCAACAACACCGCAAGTGCCAAGGCATTACAAACCCGTAGTACATCCCTGTACATCTGTCCTCCTTTCTATCCTAGATCGTACCTATAAAAGTGTGTGTCCACCAACTCATCTCTGGCAAAGGTTAGCCTCACTCTCAACGCCACCAGTCCCTTCCGCCACAGTGTGTGCTCGCAGGGCGTATCATCAAAGTCATTCGATGGCCGAGGAAAGAACTCCATCCATGCCCGTGACCGCAGGAACATTGCCGTCAACCGTGGGCCAGCCCGGTCTTTGAACACCAACCACCCGCCCATTGCGTCTTCTACGTCTGCGTCTTCGCTCTCGTAAATATCCCACAGCGTGCGAATGGCCGACGCCACCTCAACAATATCAACCACCTTATTCAGGCGGTCGCAGATAAACGGCAGCTCAAAAACCCACCGCACCATCTTCACATCATCGATCATTTAGTCCTCGTCTTCCTGCACGCAATTGCCTTGCGACGGAAGTTACTCAGTGGCCCCAGCTTCTCGCGGTGAGCAAGACAGTCCGACACCTTTAGCAGCCACGCCCTCGGCCCTACCTTCCAACCCGCCAGCTTTTTAGTCTTCAGCAGCACACGCACCCAAGCGACTGTCACGCCCATCAACTCAGATGCCTGAGTCACTGTCAACCACTCTTTATCACTCATAGTTTCCCCACTGTTGCGACATAGCTTGTGCTATGCCTAGCCTATCGTTCGTTCACTTCGTCGTTGCAAGTATCGCTGTCGTGACAACCAAAGGCAACCCCTGCTGTCGATGTCGGCTCGGTTGCCCACTCTGGCGGCAGCAAGAAAAACCCATTGGCCTCCCACATTTCCTCATTCTCTGTCGTGGGCATCGCACATCTCCCTGTATTCGTTGGTAGTTTCATAGCAATCCACGCACAAAAACTCTAATGGGTTATGGTCTTCGTCCTCCATGCAGTACACGTCCATATCAGGATCGCAGGCCCCGCACCTGTCGCAGTGCGGCCCGTCGTTGCCCTCATCTTCAGTCTGTTTCATCGCCCATCTCCTTGCCCAGTGTGTCAATCTCATTGTTAAACTCACTACCCAGACTAGGGAACACGGCGGCTAGGTCTTCGATGGTTTGCAAGTGCCCACGCCAGTCGTGCTGCCTAGCGTCACCCTGCTGCCACTCTCGGAGCGAACCGATCAGGTCTACGATGGCACAACGCACCGCTTGCTGTTGGAATAAGGTCATCTGTCCTCCTGTTGTAATCACCTAGCTTTTGTAACGTGAACCGTCCCAGTGTCGTCGCAGGCAACACTTTCTTCTGCACACTAGTCATTACTCACCCCCAAGGTAGCGATGACGCTACCGTCTGCATTTACAACGATCTTCACATCACGACGCAAGGCATCAATAAGGGTTTCCCCTACTTCCTTGGTGAACCTGTCGCCCACATTCAGCCCGCCGACCCCCCGCCAAGCAACACACACGTACGGATACGGGTGGTCAGGCTCGTAGTCAAACTCAATCTTCCGATATTTTGCGAACGTCACGCTCCACCTCCACATCTTCAGGCACAAGGGAAAACCCAACCTTACTAACACCGCTTGGATCGCCAGCAGTCAACCCGTAGTCCTCTCTTCTAAGAACCCAGTGATCTGGGATTGACTCAGTCTCCAGCCACTCCAGCAGATCGCGGACAGTTGCACACTTCTCTCTGACCTGACTCATCTCTCGGCTCCTTCTGTACTTCTGTTAGACTCTCTGGCACCATCTATACACAGCCTCTCTGTGGGATCGTCTCGGTTTATGTCGCCCCAAACGGTTACCCACATCTGATCTTCGTAGTACTCAATCCCTACCTGACAGCCGCTGCCTGCTTGGCTGGAGCATTCTCCATAACCATCCAGTTGCACCCAGACTTTCCCGTTTTCAAAAGTAACGGAACACCCTACCGTCTGACCGCTGGTCTCATCTCTCAGCTTGCACCTCATCGCCCACCTCCTCGTTGGTTTCCTTATCCCACTTCTTTGTCAGTGCAATCGCCATTCTCTTTGCCGAAGCGCGTTGTTTGGCAGTCATCCCAACAGCCATCTGCATAGCCATCTTCTTCGCTTCCTCGTATCGCTCTTCGGTATCTGCGACAACAGCCAGATGCAGTGCCATTGCCAGAACCTCTACTGGCGTAGAGTCATCAGTTATTTTCTTCATCACTCACCTCATTGTCATCGTCTTCTTTATCTTCTGGCTCACCTATAACGCTCGTTGCAATCTCGGACAACACCTCATCCTCATCGTCAATGTAATACAGCCGCAGTTGATTCACGATCCGTTCAAACCTTTCGTTTGTGATCTGGCTAGGCGAAAAGCCAAGGTTTAACAAGTCCTCTTCGCAAAACCACATTATGTAAACACCTTGCTCGCGCATACCATCAGTTACTTCCATCGCTCACCTCCCTTAGGTAATCTCACACAGTTACTCACACCCCTGACTCTCGGCAACCCACTCGGCTACTGCCTTCTCCCCTGCTGCCAGTGCTTCCTCCGCACCATCACCCTCGGCTGATGCGAAGAGGCCATGATGGTCTAGTTCTATATCACCCGACCACCCCTTTGCCCTCGCCGCTTGGACGAACGCAATACGCAACGCACGTGCGTCATCCTCGTTGTGGTCTATCCCACTAAGCCACGCCTGCTCATGCAGTGTGCCAACCCATATACTACTCATCGCTTGCAAGCTCCCTTACTGACTGTCCTAAACTGTCCGACACTTGGCACCGACCAAGCGTCTCACAGAACTCATGCCCCTTTGCGTACACATCAACAAGCACGCCGCTGTCTGTCTTGCAGATGTAAACCGCGAACCCCTTCACGTAGATCAGGGCACTCTCGGCGTCTTCTGCAATCGCCACGTCGCTTGTAACATCCAAGGCTATCATTATAACATCAGGCATCGTACGCCTCCTCAATAGCGGCAGTTGTAAGCTGGCACCCCCAGCCGGGGCCTGTCTCCTCGCATACCGCTGCACTGGTGGAGACGATTACCTCCGAGTCATCCGCAGGCTGAACCCAGATCGAAAGGCGATCCTCCCAGTCACCGCTCAGAGTCACCTTCCAAACACCAAGATCAATAATCATTCTCCACCCCCTTTGCTAGTTGCTCAACCTCATCTACCACCGCCTGCATGATCGCCTGATACTCCGCCAGTTCTGCTTCCGCCAGACGCACCTGCCGCCTACGTTCCTTAGCCCGTGCGGCCCGTGCCACCATCGCCACCTGTAGTGCGGCCTTTGCTTTGTCCACCCGCTGCCACGCCAGCTTGTTCGCACCTTGTGCCTCACTCGCCAGCATGGTTAAGGCATCGTACTTCCGCAGCAGTGGCGAAGGTTCACCCCACGTGCCACGCCAGCCCTCGGCACCCAAGATAGCGGAATACGCCGTCTTCGCTCTCATCGCATCTGCCGCCTTAGCGTATGCAATGTCCGCCAGATCAAAGGCCGCCTTGTATGCGTCCCGTGCCACCTGAACGTCTGTCTTCATCAGCCACCCTCCTGTGGAAACCGTTTGACGAACGCCGCCTCTGCCGCAACCGCCACCCTCTCTGCATCTAGTGCCGCACTCAACAGGCGAGCAGACAAATCCCCCGCCTCTTTCGCTGCTGTCAGTAGGCGAGAACTCTTGGCGTCCGCTGCCCAGAACGCACCCCATGCCGCACGCGAAGCACCGCCTGCCTCTGCTCGTTGGATTGCTGCCGCCGCTCTAGACTCACTCATCGCTCACCCCCTCCTCTTCTTGCATTGCCTTTGCATCGCTATCAAATGCGTAGGTCGAAACAAGTGTGTTGCAATCTTCGTATCCCTTGGCGTAGACATCAACAACTACGCCCTCGTCTGTCTTAATGATACGTATGGCAAACTCCTTCACCCCAACCCACGCGCTGTCGGCATTAGGTGCCAAGACGGCATCGCTTTCTTCGTTTAGGACGATACTCATTAGTCAACAACCTCCGCTGTCCACCCTGCCGTCTGCCAGAACAACTCACGTACCAGCACAGTGGAGAGGAAGGCCAGTGCCTTAGGCTCCAGACCACCGCACGCCCCTCGGCGTTTCAACTCCTCCACCATAGCCCGGACAAACACCTGCTTGCTGCCAGACTTTACCGCCTGCTTCGCAACCTTGTTAAGGCCGCCCATTGCTGAACGAATCTCCAGCTTGGTGCCGTATAGGCCCCAGTCTGCTGGAGTTGTCTTCACGTTATACCGATAGCCCACCACCACTCGTCGTATCATTTGGCCCTCGCTTTCTCATTGCCTCACAGAAGTTGGTCTCCACAAGGAAACCAAAAAGATTGGGGTACAGCTTGCGGTTCTCCCTGACAAACCTACAGAAGAGCGTTCCGCTCTTGCTCTCACAGAACGACCGCCGGTCTACACCGCAGAAACTAACCACGGCGGCAACGAACTCCAAGTTTTTCATAAACGCCCGTCGCACCACCGTGCCACGGAAGATACGAAACTCCACTGTGTGTTCGTTCTCACAGTTCAACGCCACTCTCCGTCCATCGTCACCGTCCTTGGGGGAGGTTAGTGTCTTGGCACTGTACCGGCACCACTGTGACCGATACCGCCCCGCCACCGCAGAGACTAGCCGAGAGTTGGTAGGCTCATTGATGAACACCAGCATCTTGCCTAGTTGCAGCTCAGACAACGCACCACGATTGACGTGGACGTGCATGCCACAACGCCCACCACTCCAGCTTGTCATGCAACCGCCGGGGTTGGCAGCGAAGAACCCCTCCCACCGTCTCTTGTGCTGTGCCAGACCGTCTGGCCGAGTCACAATCTCAAACCCCCGGCTGTTCAACGAACCGTCAGACTTGCAAACCACATACTTGTCTGCCAGTTTGAACCCATCGACATTCCGCAACCATTGGTAGGCCAGCTCCCTACTCGTATGGTCGCGGTCGTGATAGGACGTAGGCGGCCTGATCCGCTTGGCCTCCACCTCTAACTCTACACCGAACACCTCCGCCCCACTGTACTCACGGGGGTAAAGCCCCGCGTCCTTGTTGCTGTAACCCTGAATCATGCCCTTGCTCCTTTATCTTTGTGAAAAGTACCCCACCACGTCTTCTGTTTCGACCGCCGCATTCGTTTCGACTCTGGCTCGCCACCTCCAGTGGAGAGCCACATGTTGTGAGTGTGCAGACTGTCGGCACCCTCCGCTAAAACAATATCCTCCAACTCATCCTCGTCCTTATTGTGAATATCGATCAGGTCATTCCAATGCCCACGCTGCTCGGGAGTGAGGGCATCGTAAACGTCGTCTTTTTTAGGCTCCATCTCCAGCCTCTCTAGCAGAGGTGTGGTGAACTCACGGAACCCAAGGAACACCTTTGGCTCTGCGTACCCATCGTTTGAGTACCAGATTTTCTGCACCCACGTGCCAGACTTCTCGTTCCAGATAGTGTGCTGCCCGGTTCCCTCTATGAAGCACAGCTTGTTGCCACTGATCGCTGCCTCACCAAGGAACTGCATATGCGGGCGGCGATGGAACTTGCTGTCGCTCTTGGCCATCGGCCTCAGAACCTTGTCCACAAAGTGCTGAGTGTCACTCTTACTCTTGTCATCGTCAGTGCTGATGTTCAGCACTCCGTTGTGGATCACCGCCAGTCTGTCTTTGATGACAGTGAACGGGTGGCAGTTGGTACCATCCACCTTGCCGTGGGTCGCCCACCGAAAGTGGATCAACGCTGCCCTCCGACAGTGCGGCTCAAACGCCGCCCGGAACTCCGCGAAGGAGAAGAACCCCTTGTGCTGCTCCACCCTCCCATTGACGGCAACGGCAAACCCGGCACCGTCCTTGTTCTTGCGGAACCCGTTCTCTAGGTACCGCCAATTCGGTACCACGCCCAAAGGCTTAACGATTGCTAGACACATGCTTCCTCCTGTTTAATTCTTGTCACCTCTGCTAGACACTTGTTCAAATCCGCCATTGCTTCCTCCGCGTACCTTCGTCGGTACTCCTCCTGCGCACGGGCAAGCCACACGGCTGCGTAGGCATCCTCCAACTCCTTAGAACCCTGTGGACGTTGCGGCCCACCTTCGTCGTCGGTGTTCCACGCCTCGCGGTCAAAGAAATCGCCCTGCTCGTGAGCCTTCACGAGACCGCACTGAAACCACTTCATCCATGCTGCTTCTTTGCTGCTCATAGCTCCGTCCTTTCTATTTAAACTTCGGTCTCCGCCACACTGGCTCCTGTGCCGTACTTGGCAACAGCTTTTTTCTCTGCCGCATTGTGTGAACCGGCTTTGATATACCCCGGCTGTTCAATGCCTTTTGCGTCATAGACGATATAACATTTCATAACTCCGTCCTTTCTATCCATGCTTTGTGCCCATGCACTGCCGTCCAATCACGGAGCCACTGCTCCGCTTCTGGCTTGCTGGCGAACGTCGCCAGATAGCCCCGCCTTGTGCGAACTGCAAACATACAGAATCCCTTCTGTTTGAACTTGCGAGGCTGGCTTACAAGTTGCCCACTGTCAGGCCAACTGAATCACTAGCTCCTCCGCCCCATACACAGAGGGGGAGCCACAGCTTTCACACTCATACCCGCAGGCATCCGGCTCCACGCCATCGGCTTGCTCCCCGCATTTCATGCAGAACCCAGCGTTTTCGCCCTCGCTGGCAATCTCCATGATGTTTTCCAACGTCAGACCTTTAGGTAGTTTCATACCGTCACCTCCTTTATACGATTCTTCAACCACGTCACCGAACGTGGCTCCGTCTCCAGAAGCGGATGCAACTGGCTCCGGTGCTTGCTTGTTGTCACGGAATACCGATCCTCATTTTCGTACCAGACACCGTTGTCATGCACGAACAGTGGCCAGTGCTCCCCGTAGGAGTACACCACGTACAACGGCCCAACCATGCGGCCAAAGGTATTGGACGCATCGAACACGTTCCGGGCCTGAACTGACGCCCTCGCATTACGATTAGACGTTTTCACCATCGCAAACCTCCCTTTAGATTCTTTCGTTGACCACTATGCGACTGACGTACTGCACGCCATCGCTATACACCACGTTTAAGTCTGCCAGCAATTCCTCCAGCAGATGGTTGTCCGTTTCATCCGGCTCCCGCAGAATGTAGCCCGACTCCATGAATCCGACGTTGCACACGGAGCCAAAAATCAACCCCCGCTCAGTTCGCAGAACATCGAACGACTCTTCCGACTCCGTTTCTAGGATGCCCATATGTGCCGCACCCTCTAGGTCGCTAGGCGACCACTCTGTTTTTGTCCAGCCCATCGTCCCTCCCTTTACAGTTTGTAGACCGCCGAGTACCAACACGTACACTGTTCAATGTAGAACTTGGCTTTCGCCAACCGTTGTGCCAGCCGGTGCATGGCTTTATGGTTCAGATAGTCGTGATTGCAGAAGGGAGCCAAGGCCCCGCCGTCATGCACCACGATCAGAACTGAGCACAGCCCGTACAACTCGCCCCGCGCCCGCCAGTCGGCGGGATCACAGAACGTGCCAGCCTCCAGCAATTCCTCCGGGCAGTGCTTTCGCACAAAAGTCTGGATGATTTTAGCCACCCGTTTTCCTGCGATTCTCATTCGATCCCCCTAAATCTTGGGCAGTAAAACCGCAGCTTGGACGCAAACTCCATCGCACCACGCTTTAGATCAGCGTGCGAACCGCCAGCATTCGCAAAGCAAGCCGCCTTTGCGTCCCTCTTTGCCTGCTCGCCCCGACAGTAGGCAATCTCCGTCAGGTAGTAGTGCCGGTTGGGATGCTTTTCCCATTGCTCCAGCACAAACGCACACTGGCGGATCACCTCCGCAAGAGAATCGGGGCTCATTGCGGCCACCTTTATTTCATAGGCCCGGTGGTCAAAAACCTTTCGACCAAACGTGTTCAATCGCACGGAGTCTTCCAACTCCGCGTCCGTCGCCGTTACTTCGCTCATGCAATTAACCTCCGTGCTACGCAATTGTGAAACTCATCCCGTGCCGCCGCCAGCTTTCGCTTTAAGACCAGCTCTTTTTTCTCTGCTTGCACTGCGGACGCCTTGGCTTCCGCTGCCAGCAGCTTTAACTTCTCCGCGTATTGAAACGCGGCGTCAGTGCGGACAACCGCTCTGCAATACTTCTCGCTCAGGGCGTTGTACGCCGCGATTGTCATTTCATCGCTCATTGTTTTCTCCCTCTAAGAAACGACCCGCATACCTGTCCGCATGAGCTTCAAACTCACGCACGGCTTGTTTCGCATCTTCCAACACCCAGTAGGCCGACTCCAGTAGTGGCCAAGGGAGGTTCAGGTCAGCCGCTTTTTTCTCCGCGACTGACAACCGCCGCAACAAAGCAGCGTAGTCGTTTGTGGTCGATTGAACGTCCATTCGTTTGACTCCGTTGGGGTGTTGTGGGGTGTTGTGTTGTAAGACAGTATATAGTGGCGGGGGGGGTATGCTTTCCGGCAGATAGTTTGAGTCTGTCGAAAATGTAAGGTTTGCCCAGCTTGCCACAATCGGACGAAAAAACCGGAACCATATATATAGCGGGGAAGGTAGGGATAAGCGAACAATACCAACGCCGGCAGGGGTAAACAGACGTACACTATCACCCAATTGGGGGGGAAGAGTAAAAATCTTTTAAAGCTATTGACAGACTTATACCGATATGGATGATAGTGATATCAGTAGACAACGTGTCTGCCGTTTGAGTCTAGAAAACAGGGAGAATGCGACAATGACCACAACAGCGAACGTAGCGAAACCAGCAAACCTATACACTGAAACCCCCCATATAGAGGGTAACGGAATTAGAACAGCGGACGTCCTGTTCTGGTTGGGGTTGCCGGGAGAGTTTGAGCGGGTGCAGCGGCTTTTCACCCTATCGGCCAGACGGGGCGGGGCAGTAGACCCCAGTGCGTCCGCGACCGATATGATGGATGTTCTGTTGCACCGCGACTATGATGCCGGTTCTAGGGGCAATGCCATCATGAGCATAGAACACGCCGTACGCTCTGCTATGGCATGGGTGCGCAATGCGAACTACAGGCCGGGGTGTGCCAGTCCAACCAACGCCCCAACCGCCCCGCAATGGGGCAGGGGGTGTGCATTGGGAACCGATGCCCCCGAAATGCGGCCCATGGCCAGAAACTATCTGGCTAGACCCCAGCGGTCTATCTGTCATGCCAGCCCAAGTGTACTGGCCTCTATACTGGAAGTGGCCCCCCGCCTACGGACTGAACTGCTGGGAGTGAGTGGCGAGGACGAACAGCCCACCGGCAAGACGGTTGCGATCCCCGGTGGCAAGACTTGGGCGAAGCTGGACTATAGGAAGCGTAGCAGCGTGAACCGCCCCCGAGTCTACGCACCGTGCACCGTGAAGGAATGACCCCGGCCCGGATGCCGATGCAGGCCGTGTATGTTAAACCGCTACAGGAATGACATACACGAATTTCAGGGAGTGTAGGGGGAATGCCTCTCCAACAGTGGCCTATCGGGGGTCGGCTGTTGGAGAGGCGGGTCGGGTTGGATTCCTTCCCCGCCGATCTAACCCGTTGCACCGTAAGGGGTTGCAACCGATCCAAGACGAAACGAAAGAGGCCTTCCCCCCCCAAAATTTCGATATGGATATTGTCATATCCTCTCTTGGATTTTTTCCACCCTCTCTCCCCCGTATGTCGCTTTCCGCCTATCTTCCCCGCCTGCGTTTCGCCAACATGGCCGTGGTTTCCAACTAGGCCCCCGCGTGTCGCAGTGGCGTCGGTGCCTAATTTGCTGTGCGGCAGCCCGATAGGCGACACTAACCTGTAGACTGATCTTTTCTCCCCCGAGGTTCTATCCCATGAGCTGTGGTTGCTGCGGCTGCCTGTGTAATTGCTCCGCCAGTTCCTCCCAGCCCACGGCTACCGTGACGTTTGGGGCTGGCTGCAACGTCATTTGCAATACCGGCGACCTAGATGGCGACCTAGTGTGGGTTAATCGCTCCCAGCTAAGTAACAACACCTGCTATTACCGTTGGAACCTGACTCCCTCCTGTGCTTGTACCACAGGTCCTTCAACGGTTACGAGCTTTGAGATAAGCTGCAACGGCATTACGGCCGCTAATTGGACCGCAAACCTTGTTTCGTATAACAACTGCGGCACGCTGACGGGCACCGTGGCCACGACCCTGTGTCAGACAACAGGTATCTTGCACGGCACTATCGTCTTAGATATGAAGAAGCTAGGCGTCTCTACGTGCGCCGCAACAATTACGGTGGGACCATGACGCTTGTCCACATGGTCTGGCTAGGCGAGGGGATGAACTTCGCGGCGGTGGAGAGGGTTGTGAACGCCGGGGGTGAGGTACGCCTGTACACTGACGATGAGGTGCTTATGCCCCAATGGCGGTGGGCATACGATACGCTTGCCACGGTTCCTCAGATGAAAAGTGATCTGCTGCGACTGTCGGCACTTCGGAGGTACGGGGGTCTTTACCTAGACTTTGACGTTCTGATCCGAAAGGACATAGCCGAAATCGTTAAGGGCTGGGACGGGTTTGTTGTCCCGACCATGTGCCACACGCTGTTTAAGCCGGGCGACATCCAGTACTGCCCCGCGGATTGGCCACACTGGGACCGAATCGATGCCTTTATTGCCGCCTGCTCGGATGAAAAGCCGCCGTACTTGCTCTTTACGCACGTAATGTTCGACACCATGTTCGACATCGTCCACCCCCTAGACGACTGTGATCGCTTCCCCACCAGCCAAGACGTTGCAACCGACAACGCGGTGGTCTGGCGTGGGTTCACATCTACCAAGCACGGTCCCGGCACCAAGCTAAAGGCGTTACTGGCAAAGATCGGTATCGTTCCCGCCGCGGGGTGTGCGTGCCTCAAACGTGCAGCGCACATGGACGCTATGGGCTCCGAGTGGTGCGGACAGAACATCAATGAGATCGTTGGCTGGCTACGCGAGGAGCACAAGAAGACCAAGACGGTGCTTCCGTTCATTGACGCCGTGGCTCGTTCGCTCGTTAGGCTTGCCGTTCGGTTGTCGCGGGACACTAAAAGATAGGAGACACCAATGAACGACTATGGCTTTATGGACATCTTTGGTCCGGGGGCACAGGCACGCAACCTCTACCAGATGGGCAACGAGATAGAGGACGCACACTCGGACGAGAACCGCAGCCGCGTGATTCAGGCCCGAGAGGAACGCCAGCGACAGCACGAGATTGACATGGAGAACATTCGACACGCCCAGTTGCTGGAGCGACTTCAGGCCCAGCAGCAAGCCGACGCACAACAGCGGGCCAACGATGCGTTCAACCTACGACAGTCAGCCGGTCAGGCTGCTTATAGCCAAGGCGGCGGCTACACCCGGACCCTAAACAACCAAGGCCGTTGGGAGTACAGCTAGTGTTTGACTTTTTATTTGATGGCGAGTGCGACGAATGAGCGACAAAAGTGGTGACGCCGTTCGTCGTCTGTTGCCTAACAAGCCCGTTCGTACGCCCAGCCACCCGACCAAGTCGCACATGGTGCTTGCTCAGGAAAATGGCGAAGAGAAGCTGATTCGTTTTGGCCAGCAGGGAGTTCAGGGATCACCTGACGGCTCGGCTCGGAACAAAGCCTTTAAGGCACGACACGCCAAAAACATTGCCAAGGGAAAGATGTCCGCCGCTTACTGGGCCAACAAGGAAAAATGGTGAAAACAAATGCCAAATGACCCTCCACACATAATCCCACTGACGCCCGACCGCCGGTTCTTCAACCCGCAGCCCAATGCTCCCAACCCTCGTCTCATTCCGCCGGGCATGAGCTATACCTATATTGGCCACACGCCGGAAGACATGTATGACGATCCAGTGATGCGGGCTGAGAATGAAGACCATCGCAGATGGATGGACAAGGAAGAAGAACTTTACGGTTGGTCGCAAAAAGTTAATAAGGAGATGCAAGATACCTTTGATCACGATACACATCGACAGTATCAGAGATTGATTGATTCCATTAGGGATGTTGAAAGTCACGCCGTGCCTAGCTCCATGCAAGTGGCGGATGAAGTAGATCGCTTAAGGGTTGGGGGCATCGGCGATGCAAACGCAGCGGCGGCCATCCGAAGATTACTTGGCAAATAAAGTGAAATGGTGAGGACAAATGCCAAATGATCCCGCCGAACGCGACCAGCCCGCCGAGGTAATCCGTCGCCTCTTAGGTGAAGCATCTCGCCTTCCCAAAAGAGAACTAACCAGTACGCAGGCCATGACGGCTCATCCTTGGGCACCAGGCTACCTGCTAAAGTCCCCCCGTGAGTATGACCAAGACAACCGACGAGGGTATCTTTTGGAGGGCCTACGCAAAGCCTACAACGGTAACGCCGAGTATGCCCTGCAAGACCTGAGCTACGGACGTGTCTTGGGGGCAGAAGCAGACAACCACCAAAGAGGACGCCCGGACTTTGACGGCAACGCACAAGGAAAGGCAGTTTTAGACAGCCCGTACTATAAAACTGGCGTCCTTGGAACCGGCTCGCCCCTGTCAAATGCAGGCCAGTGGTATATGGCCATGCCAGCGACGGTCTACAACACCGGCCGGGTCTTAGGTGACGCCATTGCCCCAAGGTCACAAGGACGCAACCCAAGGCAGGACCTAGACCGTTCATTAAACACGCTGGGAGTGGAGATTCCCCGTGCTTTTGGCTGGGTTCCCAATGACATCGGAACGACCGTGGACGTTAATCAGCGTGCACACTTTGCCCGTGGCGAGGTTCCGTTTCATCAAATGGACCGACAGAGCCTATACGACATGTACGACCGAGCTGCCGCTGAAGAGATACGCCGCTCCCTGCCATCGGGCGAGCGACACCTACTCAATCAGGGCCTCCCCCCGTCAGTCGCCATGTGGGGCGGAATGTTCATGGACTCTAGCCTAGACCCAACAAACTCACTGCCATCGGCAGCCAAGCTAGCACGCGCCGGTCAATCCCTAAAAGCACTGGGTCTCATGGCAGGTGACTACGGTGTGCCAGCAGCACTCACGGCCGCCCCGTCCGTAATAGACATGCTAACGCCGCGGACAGATTTCAGATGAGGAGCAATACTGATGCCGGGCTACATCGACAATCTCATTGAACGAATTAGTCAGATGGCTCGCCCTCGCACGCACATGGTATCGCATGAGTCTAGTAATCTAGACAGCCTATTGGGCGGATTTTCCGAACGTCCAATGGGCATATCGTTTGCCAGATCACCGCATGAGCGCATGTCCAGCCCGCTGCCTGTGGACGCTACTGGCCGCCGCGGAATCGTGTATGCCACCGTGGATGGTCGTGGCGTGGACTACAACGCCATGCAAATAGCCAAACTTCTGGACGAAGCTGCGTTGTCGTCAATCGACCAGTATGGGACAACCTCGCAATTAGTGCCTGACTTACGCAAGGCAGGTGTGCAATGGGTTAATAACTGGAACAGTATTGGTAACGCAGACGAGTTGCACGTGCTGGACCCACAAGCCGTGCAAATACGGCGAATTTTTGAGTTGCCCAACGACCGCTCGTACAAATTTCAGAAGCCCCAAGCTACGCCGCCACTGGCCTACGGTCTGGACGACTACTCACAACCGATCATGCAAGTGCGTCGATAACGAGGAGCAATACTAGGCCACCTGAAACAAAAACGGCACTGCCGGACATTGATTATGTAGAAACCTCCCCCGAAAGGAAAGCCACTATGTCAGACGAAATTATACAGGACGTGCAGCAAGAGACGGCACCCGTTGCCGACTCTCCTAGCTACCAACCTGAGCCGCAACGCGAAAACATCTACGACGCCTTTAAGGCCATGCCCGACTTCCAAGGGCAGGACGATATGAACATCGCCCAAAGCCTTTATCGTTCCCACACGGGAATGCAAGAGGCCCAGCGGCAGCTTCAGCAGTACCAGCAAGTAGTACCGTACGCGCAGGAGTATCTTCGTAATCAAAAGGAGTTCTCCGCTTGGCAGGCAAGCCAAGCCGCGGCCGCACAACCACGCCAGCCCGAGGCACCAAAGTGGTGGGCCCCTCCCGCTGTCAAAGACACGTGGAAGAGCTACATCGTACGCGACCCACAGACCGGCCGAGAGGTCATCTCCCCTGATGCGCCCTTTGACGCACAGAACGGCCTGCGGGAATATCAAAACTATACGGCAGACTTTGCCCGTAAATTAGTAACGGACCCAGAGAAAACTCTACAGCCGTTCATTGAGCAGATCGCCCAGAGCAAGGCACAGGAAATGGTCCAGCAACACC
>Ga0194050_1000414_pt1 | contig 15035 bp, 14 predicted proteins | sample SepL2310m_MetaG_FD_148657 | JGI IMG/M metagenome (GOLD analysis project Ga0194050, IMG submission 148657) | Anoxic zone freshwater microbial communities from boreal shield lake in IISD Experimental Lakes Area, Ontario, Canada - Sep2016-L239-10m | ecosystem: Environmental > Aquatic > Freshwater >...
GGGAGTGGGATCAGATCACAGTCAAGTATTTCGATTCGCAAACCCTAATTGACCTGGTTCTTTGGCATGGTGAAGATGTTTTAGTTAAAGCACCCATCGAACTTCGCAAAGATGTCATAACCAAACTTCACGAGATTGTTCTCTTGCATGCCTAAGGCGGCACAGACCCCGCTGGGACGTACAGCCAGGCTATTAGATCTTGTGCCATTCTTAGCCTCACACCAGGGTATTGAACTTCTCACTCTGGCGAAAGAGTTTGATGTGAGTCAAAACCAGATGGTTGCAGATTTAACAACTCTTTGGATGTGTGGTCTGCCTGGCTACACACCCTTAGAGCTAATGGAGCTCTCCTTTGATTCCGGTTTTGTGACGATACATAACGCCGAAACACTCGCACATCCTAGATCTCTAAGTGAGGAAGAGTCCATTGCTCTCTTGTTGGGACTTGATTTGGTTATTGAATCTCTACCGAATGATCGCCAGGACTTAAAGAAGATAGCCCTGGATTTAGTTGCACGTTTATCAGCACGAAGCTCGATTCCAGCTAAGTTAACTGCGATACCCCTAGTACCAGGAACGGTCCGCTCGATTATCGAAAAGGCGGTCAGTCAAAAAAACGCCGTAGAGATTGTTTACCATTCTTTCTATTCAGATACGATCACGACGCGATTGGTTATACCTATAGAGCTTCGAATTGAAAATGGCTCTGAATATTTATGGGGGGTATGTCAAAACGCCAGCGCACTTCGAAGTTTTAGACTCGATCGTATTCAATCAGCGGTATTTACTACAGTGAAAAAATTCCCTCAGAGAACGCTGGAGGAGAATGAGGAAATTAGCTACACGATTTCTGCGCACTCCAGAGAACGTGAGGTAATGGAGAGGTTTGGTCTTGACCCAGATGCTCTCGCAGATACGATAGAGAGCACATCGTTTTCACGCGAGTGGATTAGACGCTCTGTAATGGCTTCGGCGGGTAGTGCTGAACTCATCACTCCGGCCGATATCCGCTCTGATCTGCAACGGATGGCGCAGTCAATGCTTGACCGCTATTCATCACGATAGAGGACCTATCCATAAAGCCCGTCTTTGCGGTAACCTTGGCCTAGTCTATTTCGTACTCATCTAGAAGGAGTTTGCCCCATGTTCCTCAAGGAGCCTAGCCACATCCTGATTCTTCTTATCGTGATTCTCGTCCTTTTTGGTGCCAAGCGTCTTCCAGACTCTGCTCGTTCACTCGGACGCTCAATGCGTATCTTTAAGAGTGAAATAAAGGAGATGGGAACAGATGAAAAGAAATCTGAGGGCGACGCTACTTCCGAGAAGTAGATAGCTATGGCGTCGACTTCAGACGCACGGATGCCACTGCTCGAACATCTTCGCGAATTGCGCAAGAGGGGTTTCCGTGCCTCCATCGTAATTGTGCTTGCATCCTTTGTAGGGTGGTTTTTCTATAACGACATAATTACGCAGTTGGCTTTACCTGTTTGCGATTTAAAGGCGGCACAGGAATCTGGAGCTACCCACTGCGGTGCCCTGTATATCAACGGTGTACTAGGTCCATTAAATCTACAGATCAAAGTTGCACTTCTGGCAGGAATAATCCTCTCAGCACCTCTGTGGCTCTATCAGCTTTGGGCTTTTATTGCGCCGGGTCTACATCGAAAAGAAAAGCGTAACTCGATCCTTTTTCTAGTTTTTGCTACGCCATTTTTCGCTCTTGGTGCGACTTTGGGATACTTGATTTTACCAATTGCAATAAAGGTCCTCTTCGGCTTTACACCAAGCTCACTTTCTAATCTGGTCAAGTTCGATGACTATTTAGACTTCGTTATGCGAATCATCTTGCTTTTTGGGTTAGCATTCGAGCTGCCGATATTTTTAGTGACATTTAATTTAATAGGATTTTTACGTGGTGAGAGTATTCTGCGTCCATGGCGAATCTGGGTCTTTTCGATAGTTCTCTTTACCGCCGCGTTTACGCCAACTGCAGATCCCTTTACAATGGCGCTACTAGCCATTCCTCTCTGTGCCCTTTATTTCATGGCCGGTGGAATCGCCTTGTTAGTCGATAAGCGTCGAGATAAACGTTCGGCGCAGATCCCGGCGGGGGTTTCATCGATCGAGGCTGCCACACCTATCGAGTGATAGGGCGATAAGGTCGCCTCATGTGGGCCCTAGTTATCAATCCAACGTCTGGATCAGGCAAGGGCTCTACTGTCGGTATCAGCGTCTCGACTTTTCTCACACAGCGTCAGATCAAACACCAGATCATTTCAGGTACATCGGCGAGTTCAGTTTCTCATAATCTTGCCGAGTTTATAACTAATTTCCCAGAGTGCAGCGGTGTAATCGCTGTTGGGGGAGATGGATTAGCCCACATTGTCTTGCAGATAACTACTCCAGCCCAGATTCCTCTAGCAGTTATTCCAGCGGGTACGGGAAATGACTTTGTTCGAAGCCTTGGATGGTCACTTGAAGATTTAGATTCATATCTGGAGGCAATCCTTTCAACAGCGCCGATCTCTATTGATTTGGGCTTAGTCAATGGTCAATGGTTTGGCGCAGTCTTATCAACTGGCTTTGACTCGATAGTCAATGAGAGGGCAAATACGATGTCGTGGCCTAAGGGGCCGATGAAATATAACGCTGCTATCGCTATCGAACTCCCACGATTTAAACCACGACACTATGACATCACCTTGGATGATCGCAGTATTTCAACAGAAGCGATGCTGATTGCAGTGGCTAATGGTCGAAGTTACGGCGGGGGAATGTTGGTCTGTCCGGACGCCGATATTTCTGACTCACTCTTTGATGTGATGGTCTTACATCCCGTCTCAAAGATAGAGTTCCTGAAAGTCTTCCCACGAGTCTTTAAGGGTACGCATGTGACACACCCAGCCGTTGAGATAGTTCGTAGTGCAAATGTAAAAATATCAGCTGATGCAGTTGCTTATTCCGATGGAGAGCGAATCGGACCGCTACCTATATCTGCGCAGTGCATGCCAAAGGTGATGTTGACATGGACTCCTTGACAACACCTGCGGAGAAATATGCAGCTGCAAAGCTGCGTAGTGCGCATCCCATCACGCAAGAGTTTCTCGCTACCTTTGATTTTGAATTCGATCCATTTCAAATCGCAGCCGTTCACGCCGTGGAAGAGGGAAATAGTGTTCTTGTAGCCGCACCTACTGGTGCCGGAAAAACAGTGGTCGGAGAGTTTGCCGCCTATTTTGCGCTATACCTTGGCAAGAAATGTTTCTATACAACTCCAATCAAAGCTCTTTCAAATCAGAAATACTCTGAGTTTGTAGCAAAATTTGGTGAGGATCGTGTCGGTTTGCTAACAGGAGATACGAGTATAAATAGCGAGGCAGATATCTTGGTGATGACAACCGAAGTCCTGCGAAATATGTTGTACGCAGGCTCTTCGACCCTCACCAACTTGGGATATGTTGTAATGGACGAAGTGCATTATTTAGCCGACAAGTTTCGCGGCGCCGTTTGGGAAGAAGTTCTCATCCATCTAATGGAGAGTGTCCAAGTAATCTCTCTATCTGCAACTGTTTCCAACGCTGAAGAGTTTGGTGAATGGCTCGGAGAAGTTCGCGGCAATACCACGGTGATAGTGAGTGAAATTAGACCTATTCCACTGTACCAACATGTTCTTATCGGTAATCGTATGATGGATCTTTTTGAGCGAGAGGGAGTGATCAATCCCGAGATCTTGCGTCGAGAGCGTGAAGCGATGCGTAAATCATCGATGGATAGACATCGTCGCGGTAGATACAGTGAACCTAAGGAGCGTTTATCTCGCGCAGACATTATTGAAAAACTTGCTGATGAAAATATGTTGCCCGCTATAACTTTCATCTTCTCACGCATTGGCTGCGACGCCGCTGTTAAGCAATGTCTGGTAGCAGGGATTCGATTAACTTCACCGGATGAGCGCACAGAGATAAAGGCGACTGCCCTTAAATACACGGCCAATATTGCGGCCGAGGATTTAGAGGTTTTAGGTTTTAGCGATTGGCTGACAGCCCTGGAGCGCGGAATCGCGGCCCATCATGCAGGCTTGTTGCCGAGCTTTAAGGGCGCCGTTGAAGATTTATTCCAGCGGGGTTTAGTTAAGGCGGTTTTTGCCACCGAAACTCTTGCACTGGGCATCAATATGCCGGCACGCACAGTTGTTTTAGAAAAGCTAGTCAAATTCAATGGTGAAGCGCATGTCCCGATCACTCCGGGGGAGTACACACAGTTAACAGGTCGTGCCGGTCGCAGAGGCATCGATATTGAAGGTAATGCAGTTATCCAATGGTCTCCAACCGTCGACTCTGCAGCGGCCGCTGGTCTTGCATCAACACGTACATACCCGCTCCGTTCATCATTTGCGCCCTCATATAACATGTCAATTAATCTCATTGCACAATTTGGTCGAGAGCGCGCACGTCGATCCCTTGAATCATCCTTTGCCCAATTCCAAGCCGATCGCGCGGTAGTCGGCCTATCGCGACAGATACGTAAAAATGAAAGTGCAATTGAGGAGATATTGCTCAGCGCCGTGTGTCATCTAGGAGACTTTATCGACTATGCCAGCATTCGCCGTGAGATTAAAGAGGTTGAAGTACTCCTTAGCCGCCGCGATCAGAAGAAAACTTTTGATAATCGTCAGCGTTCGCGGTTGGAGAGTGATTTGGGCGATCTGCGAAAATCTCTGCGAAACCATAGTTGCCACAGCTGTAACGAGCGTGAAGATCACGCCCGTTTTGCAGAGCGAGCTGGGCGCCTCAATCGGGAGAATGAAGGTCTTCGCACACGTGTAGAGAGTCGTACCAATGTAATTGCGAAAACATTTGATCAGATCTGTCAGGTTCTTAACCACTTAAATTATATTGAAGGTGAAAAACCAACCCTTCAGGGCAAGATTCTTACCAAGATTTACGCCGAATCTGATCTACTGCTGACCGAATCGATACGGTGTGGTCTTTTTGACGAGCTCAATGCGACTGAACTTCTATCAATAGTTTCATGTATGATTTTTGAATCTCGTTCAGCTGAGAACTTGGCGCCTAAGATGCCGAGTCCTAAAGTCTCATCAGCGCTGACAGAAGTTATCGCGATTTGGGCACAGTTGGAGGAGATCGAAACGCAGTACGGTGTTAAGACTCAACGTGAACCAGATGCTGGCTTTTGTTGGATCGCCTATAAGTGGGCAAATGGCGGATCGTTGCAGAGCGTTCTTAAAGGAAGTGATATGTCAGTGGGGGATTTCGTTCGCTCGACGAAACAGCTAATTGACCTACTCAATCAGATTGCGGGTGCAAGCCAAAAGCTGCGCCCAGTATGTAAGGATGCCGTAAAGCGAATCGATCGCGGTGTTGTCTCTTATTTAATGGGTGAAGTATGACGCTGATGCTTTTAGATAGTGCATCACTTTGGTATCGCGCCTATTACGGAATGCCAGATACTTTACTTGCGCCCGATGGCACACCCGTGAATGCGATCCGTGGGTTTATCGATATGAGTGCTCGCTTAATCGCTATCTATAAACCTGATCGCATCGTTGCATGTTTAGATGGAGATTGGCGCCCGACGTGGCGCGTTGAACTCTTTCCCGACTACAAGGCCAATCGCCTGGAGGAGGAGGGTGATGAAGAGGAGGAGCCTGAGACGCTTACTCCGCAGATTCCGATTCTTTTGGATTTACTCGACCTCTTTGGTATTCCAGTCGTTGGTGTTGATGATTTTGAGGCCGATGATGTGATGGCATCATATGCCGAAGTTGAGAAGGGTCCGATTCGAATAGTCACCGGAGATCGTGATCTTTTTCAGATGGTTGATGATAAGCGAGATATTAAAGTTGTATACCTTGCTAAGGGAGTATCGGCCCATGATTTAGTCGATCTGAAATATGTCTCAGATAAATATCTAATCCCGGGGGAGCGTTATGCTCTCTTTGCAATGTTTCGGGGTGATCCATCTGATGGCTTACCTGGTGTGCGCGGTATCGGGGAGAAAGGAGCCGCTCTTATTGCCAATAATTTTGCAAACGTTGATGATGCTATAGCGGCAGCCCACGCTGGCCACGAATCCCTGAGCGCCTCGTTAGCTAAGAAAATATTGGCAGGCGTAGATTATTTAAAGATTGCACCTACGGTCGTTCAGGTAGCACGCAATGTTGCCTTGCCAAAGATTGATTTAACAATGCCTAAGGCTCCTTCTGATCTTTCGGCTATTTACCAGTTTAAGGAGCGTTACGGTCTTGGTGCCAGCGTTGATCGCTTGATCAGTGCACTCGGTTGGTGAATTTTCTTCTAGCAATCTTTAGCGGCGTAATTTTGAGCGGTGCGTTCGCCCCGTTATCAGTGTGGTGGCTAGCACCCATCGCTATTGGTTTTCATATCTTTTGCCTCAAGCGATCTTCTCGTCCTTTCCTTAACTCATTTCTATTTGCTCTTGTCTTCAACGCGATAGCACTGCACTGGACAAGCACATTCGTAGGTGCAATACCTTGGTTAATTCTTGCCGTAGGGCAGGCCATACTGTTTATGCCCCTTGGCTTTGCACACAAATATGGAATAGCCCTTTACCCCATTATTTTTCTTCTACTTGAACAAATTCGTGGCAGTTTTCCATTTGGTGGATTTGGTTGGATGCGTATTGCATACTCGCAGGCCGATGCTCCTTATAGATCTATGGCAGCGATCGGGGGAGCAGTTAGCCTTAGTGCATTCGTTCTCTGTATTTCGTTAACAATTTTTGCATTACTGAATGCAAGAGTACATGTGGTTGCAATGCTGCCACTCATTCTCATCCTAATCCCAATTAATCCAAACAGTATCGGCACAGTTAAAGTACTTATGGTGCAAGGTGATGTACCCGAATTAGGTTTAGATTTTAATTCGCGGGCTAAGGCCGTATTTTTAAACCATGTTAATGAGACTAAATCGGCTTTAGCTCAAGATAGTGATGTCGACTTTATTCTTTGGCCAGAGAATGCAGTTGATGTTGATCCATTTACCAACAATGATGTGAAGGGAATTCTCAATTCATTCTCTATGCCCTTAATAATCGGAGCTGTGTCCCGCCAAGGGGGGAATCTTCAGAATATGTCGATTCTTTGGCAAAAAACATTGCAAGAGATTTATGTCAAACAGCATTTAACCCCTTTTGGCGAGTACATTCCATTGCGCTCACTTGCATCGAAAATTTCTCCTTTAGTTAATTCTGTTGAGGATTTTTCACCGGGGATTTCACCAAAGATATTTGCGATAGGTTCGGCTAAAATCGCACCGATAATCTGCTTTGAACTCATCGATGATCGTATTTTGATTACAGCAGCCCAGGCCTCAAATCTCCTAGTTGTTCAAACTAATAGTGCGACATTTGGATTCTCGCCAGAGAGCGCCCAGCAGTTAGAGATCTCACGGGTCAGAGCTATAGAACATGGCAGAAATCTTCTCTCTGTATCCACCACGGGAATCTCTGCAGTTATAGATTCAACGGGTGAAATTTCAGCCAGAACAGATATTCATGAACCGGCCCATTTATTTGCAACAGTGCAGCTGTTAGATAGCCAAACTCCAAGGGATAGAGCCGGTCACTGGAGCACGGTGGCAGCATTTATCTGGTTATTAATTGTGGCCAGAACAGGTCGAAAGGTTGTTTCCTAACGCCGATAAGTTACATTATGTAAAGTAAGATTGAAGAGCAATACCCCGTCGTTGCAGTGCGATTATGAGCTGTAGGCCTCTATCGGTGCGCAGGAACAGACCAAATTGCGATCTCCAAATGCGCCATCGATACGCCCCACAGTTGGCCAGTATTTGCCTCTCGATCCAATCAATTCGCCAGGAATAAGTCCTGTAATCGTTGCTGGGAAGGCTCCGGCTTCGCGGGAGTAACTTCGCTCCCAATTACTAGCAGCAATCGCTCCTATCGTGTGTGGTGCATTGCGTAGCGGCGAGCCATCGATACTCTGCTTGCCGTCGATAATCTCCTGGATCTCAGAGCGAATACCGATCATCGCATCGATAAAGCGATTCATCTCAAGAATATCTTCAGACTCAGTTGGTTCAATCATTAGAGTTCCAGCTACCGGGAAAGACATAGTGGGCGCGTGGAATCCGAAATCCATTAACCTCTTTGCAATGTCATCAACTGTTACACCTGAGATTCTTGTTATCTCACGAATATCGAGAATGCATTCATGTGCGACCAAACCTTTGGAGCCCGTGTAGAGAATTGGATACGAAGCCTTAAGACGTGCAGCCATGTAGTTGGCATTCAATATTGCAACTTCAGTGGCATGCGTTAGCCCTTCTCCCCCCATGAGGCGGATGTAGGCCCAAGAGATCGGCAAGATACTTGCAGAGCCAAATGGCGCAGCAGATATCGGTCCAGGGCCACTGGCTGGCCCAGCAAGTGGATCTAACGGGTGATTAGGAAGAAATGGCGCTAGGTGAGCCTTAGCGATTACTGGTCCAACTCCGGGTCCCCCACCGCCATGAGGAATGCAGAAAGTCTTATGGAGATTTAGATGAGAAACATCTGCGCCGAATTTTCCAGGTTGGGCGGTACCAACTAACGCGTTCAGATTTGCACCATCTACATAAACCTGACCGCCTGCCTCATGAATCATTGCGCAAATCTGCGAAATCGCAGATTCAAATACTCCGTGTGTAGATGGATAGGTGACCATCAGTGCGGCAAGTGCATCGGAATGCAGAGCGATCTTTAACTGTAAATCTTCAAGGCTTACATTTCCCTCTTCATCGCAGTTCACAACTACAACTGACATTCCCGCCATTACGGCGCTAGCGGCATTTGTTCCGTGAGCACTGGATGGAATCAGACAGATATTGCGCGAAAAGTCACCGCGTGAATCGTGGTAATTGCGTATCGCCAACAATCCAGCAAACTCACCTTGGCTACCGGCATTAGGTTGTAGAGATACCGCGTCATATCCAGTTATCGCAATTAACCATTGTGAGAGCTGATCAATGAGTAAACGTAAACCCTTTGACTGATCGGCCGGTGCGAATGGATGCAATGAGGAGAACTCAGGCCAGGTAACGGCCTCCATCTCAGTTGCAGCATTTAACTTCATCGTGCAAGAGCCAAGGGGAATCATGGTGCGATCAAGGGCTAAATCACGATCTGCCAAGGTGCGCAGATAACGCATCATCGACGTTTCAGATCTATATGTATTGAAAACTGGATGTGTCAGATAGTTCGAAGTTCGCACAAATTGCGATGCGATTTTATCTGGACTTGTATCAGATAAGCCTAAAATATTAAGAACTTCATTGAAAGAGTCATCAGTCGTTGTTTCATCAAAAGAAATTCGGATTTGTGTATCTGAGATACGACCAAAGTTAAATTTCTTAGAGATTGCGAGCTTATGTATCGCTTGTGCATCGTTTACATCAATTGTTACAGTGTCGAAGATATTTTGATTACGTGAGGCAGAGGCCTTGTGCAGACGCGATGCATAACCATGTACTCGTTCGGCAATTGCACGTAGGCCAACTGGTCCATGCCACATTGCATAGAAAGCGCTCATATTTGCAAGTAAGACTTGGGCTGTACAGATATTGCTAGTCGCTTTATCTCGGCGGATATGTTGTTCGCGAGTTTGCAGAGCCAAGCGAAAGGCGGGATTGCCGTGAGAGTCCACACTTTGGCCGACCAATCGACCTGGTAGCGATCTCTCTAAACCAGCACGCACTGCGATGAATCCAGCGTGTGGTCCACCAAATCCCATCGGAACTCCAAAGCGCTGAGCAGAACCAACTGCAATGTCAGCGCCCCACTCCCCTGGTGCCTTGATTAACGTCAGCGCTAAAAGATCGGTCGCTGCTATTACTAGAGCTCCCTTTGAGTGTGCATACTCAGTAACTTTGGCGTAGTCACAAATCTCACCAGTCGTATCTGGGTATTGCAGCAGTAATCCAAAAAACTCTTGATCGAAACCATCACGGGCTACATGGCCCGCATCGACTTCAATAACCTTAATCCCAAGCGGCTTAGCACGAGTCTGTACCACTGCCTTTGTTTGGGGATGAAGATGTTCCTCAATGAGAAAGACTGCATCATCACCAGCCTTTGACGTACGGCGCGCAAGAGTCATAGCCTCAGCTGCAGCCGTTCCTTCATCCAACATTGACGCATTTGATAGAGAGAGTGCCGTCATATCGCAGATAACGGTTTGGAATGCGAATATCGCTTCGAGACGGCCTTGTGAGATCTCTGGTTGGTATGGCGTGTAGGCGGTGTACCACGCTGGGTTTTCCAAAACATTTCGCTTGATGACAGGTGGTGTAATTGTTCCGTAGTAGCCACCACCTATGAGCGATGTAAAGACTTGATTCTGAGAAGCGATCTCGCGAAGTTCTGCGATAACGGCAACTTCACTCTTTGCTGAATCTAAAACCTGCGAAAGCTTCTTAGCGATATGAATATTGGCAGGGATAACATCGCCTATGAAAGCTTCGATATCTTGGTAGCCGAGCAGGTGCAACATCTCTGAAACGTCGGAAGAAGATGGACCAATATGACGCTTCTCAAAGCGCTCACCGTTATATGTCATCACCGCTCCCCTGCTTGATTCTGCTAGAGGAAGAGTATTGGTTTTAGGCGCCTTTGCTCTTTCGACGTAGGGAGAGCTCATCGTTATCTTGGCCACTTATTAACTGGCCATTGATCTCGCCCTGAAGAGTCAGCAATGAGCCCTCAACCTCGTGCCAGACCTTACCTACGGCGATACCAAAGACTCCTTGGCCGCCGGCCAATAAATCGATAATCTCATCTGAACTGGTGCACTCATAGATGGATGCTCCATCACTCATCAAGGTAATGCGCTCTAAATCGGTGACTCCCCTACCGCGGAGGTGATCAACGGCAGTGCGGATATTTTGCAGTGATACTCCTGCATCCAATAGACGCTTAACAATCTTTAAGACTAAAATATCGCGAAATCCATACAGGCGTTGAGTTCCAGAGCCACTTGCAGTTCGGATACTTGGCTCTACTAATGATGTACGCGCCCAGTAATCCAACTGGCGATACGTGATTCCAGCTGCCGAACATGCAGTAGCGCCGCGGTAGCCGATCTCTAAATCATGGGAAGTCACGTAATGCTCGATTCTCTTGGGGAGTGATGCCAAATCTAAAGCAGTCAGGGGCCTCTTTCAATAACCGACACGGTCGAAACCTCTACTAGAGATTGAGAGTTTTACGCCTACCCCGCAAAGTCCTCGGGGTTAATCTCCTCCAAAAAGGCTCTAAATCGCTCGACCTCTTGGTTCTCGGCCCCGCCCTCTTGGGCTGGAATCTCAATCCCGGCATCATCGAGTAGTTCGGAGCTCGCCAGAATATTGCTATGGGTGCGAAGGGCCAGAGCTATCGCATCGGAGGGTCTAGCCGAGATCGTCATAGGCGTTGACTCTCCAGTGCGGATAATCAGATTGGCATAGAAAACGCCATCCTTCATCTCGGTCAGATGCACAGCTGTGAGCGTTGCATCCAGGCTCTCTACGAGCTCACGCATTAAATCATGGGTCAGGGGACGAGGTGGCTCGACACCTTGCTGTGCAAAGGCGATTGCACTGGCCTCACTTGCTCCAACCCAAATTGGTAGAAACCGAGAGCCATCAATCTCCTTCAAGAGAAGAATCGGTTGGTTGGAGGGCATCTCAACGCGAACGCCAACAACCTCCATGCCTATAAACATCGTTTAGGGACGAAGACGATGAAGTCCGCCACGGACGAGAGCGGCATGTAAACGAATCGAGAGTGAGGCGATCTCCTTCTGAACCTCTTCTGCGCGAGCTTTGGACTCTGTTGATTTTTGACGAAGCAAGGGAGTAATTACCTGTTCGATTAAACCGATCTCACGATCTGCCGCTGATTTAAATGAGCGCAGGTGTCGAGATTGAATTCCAAAGCTAGCCATCTCGGTAACGGCCTTAGCGATCGCGAGAGCATCTCCATCGTAATGGCGCCCGCGTGGTGCGATGAGACCATAACTCTCAATCTCAACGAGCTGATCATCAGTAAGACCAGAGTTCTTTAAAAGCTCATCACGGGATAAGCGCATCTCACTATTTTCAGCAAAGGCTCCCGGGCTCATCTGACCATCTACGGTGGCAAGTGAGATCGCAGGGTGTGCAACTCCCCCAATTGCTGCGGGCTGTAAGCCCCTATCCATTGCATCGAGATTATCTTTAATAACCTTCAACGGAAGGTATTGATCACGCTGTGCAAGTAGTACATATCGCAGACGCTCCAAATCTGAGCTTGTGAATTTGCGATAGCCCGATGGTGTTCTCTGGGGCTCAATCAAACCCTCTGACTCTAAAAAGCGAATCTTCGAGATCGTGATATCTGAAAAATCGCCACGAAGACGGTTCAGAACCTCACCGATACTTAAGTAGGCACGCGCTGGAACTGCCATTAGAACTCCCCTGTTAAACATCGCATCGGTTATTTACCCTTACTGTGATCGCATACAAAAAGTAGATGGAACTTACCGATTTGTATCTGATCACCTGTCTTCAAAGAAATTTCACTTACTGATTCATTGTTGACATAGGTTCCGTTGAGGGATCCAGAGTCACGCAGAACAAAAGCTGTACCTTTTTTTTCAACAACCGCATGAGCTCGAGAGACAGTTACATCATCTAGAAAAACCCCACTCGATGAGGAGCGCCCAATCGTTGCTCCCTCATGAGTGATGAGAAATCTTGCGCCTTTACTCTCTCCTCGGTTGATAAGAAACATCGCCTTGACTCCACCAGATGATTGAATCGTCGCTATGACCGCTCGATCCTGCTCTGACAGAGATAATAAGTAATCATCGAGAACTCCAGCAGGGGAAGTGTTGTTCTCTCTCGATGAGAGATGAAGAGTGCTGGTGAGCTCGCTCTTGGAGTTCTCCACGCTACCCCCTCTACTCTCAACCTTAGGCTGAGATTAAAGGCAGTAGAGGTTTTGGTCAAGCCGAGAAAGCCGCATATTCGCTTGCTGTTAAAAGCTCGGTTGGTGCAACGGTAATCTCAATTTTGATAAGCCACCCAGCACCGTAAGGATCGCTATTGATTAACTCTGGGGCATTTGATAAGGACTCATTTATCGCCTTCACAACACCGGTGACTGGTGCAAAGATCTCAGATACAGACTTTGTCGATTCGACCTCACCGCAGACTGTTCCGGCGGTGACACTCTCTCCGATCTTAGGTAACTGCACATAGACGATGTCGCCAAGGGCCGATTGAGCATAATCAGTTATACCCATCATGTAGATACTGGAATCTGCCAATACCCACTCATGCTCTTTCGTGTACTGCAGATTTTCAGGAGTTGATGACATGTCCGCCTCTTATCTGTGAAATAGCTTCTCTTGAATAACTAAGACCTGTAGAAATGTAGAGGGCAACGCCCCAGATTGCAAAACTCCATCCCAGCACAAATGCGATGGAGCCAAGGGCGCTATCCATTGTTGCTAGAAGTAGAAATGGAAATGCATACATCAAGTTAAAGGTTGCAGCCTTGCCCAAGTAGGTGACCTTCAGAGTTCCATGACCGCGGCGCTTGAGCTCGATAGTAAACAGAGCAAGTGCAGCATCCCGCAGAAGTATTACAGCGATTAACCAGATAGGAACGACATGACGTATGAGAAAGACGATCAAGATCGCCAGAATATAGAGGCGATCGATCGCTGGATCTGCAATCTCACCAAAGCGTGATGTCTGCCCCCAGGCCCGTGCCAACTTTCCATCGAAGTAGTCTGTGGCTCCCCCCACTGCAAGAACCGCGATAGCCCAGGCATCGGCATGAAGATTCAAGGTGAGGTAGACAAATAGTGGAATTCCGCACAAACGTAAAAAAGTAAGAGCGTTTGGGATAGTAATAATTGAGCTGTTCATAGTATTAGTCGCGCTCTTTTACTCGGATCGCCACTTGAACGGGTGTACCTGGAAAACCAAACTCTTCGCGCAGTCGCCGTTCAATGAAGCGACGATAGGAGGCTTCAATCCAACCACTCGAAAAGACCACAAACTTTGGAGGGGCAATTCCTGCTTGGGTGGCGTAGTAGATCTTGGGCTGCTTGCCGCCACGAACCGGTGGTGGGGTCGCTCCGATTAAAGCGCCGAGGAATGAGTTGAGTTTGGCGGTTGGAACACGTCGCTCCCAACTATCCAAAGCGGTACGAATCGCGGGAGCTAATCGATCTCGGTGCCAGCCTGTCTTTGCCGCAACATTGACACGCTGTGCCCATTCAACCTGATCTAAATGTCTATCAATTTCGCGATCCAATTGATCACGTCGATCCTCATCAACTAAATCCCATTTGTTCATCACAATGACCATCGCTTTTCCTGCCTCTTCTACCATGGTGATGACACGTAGATCTTGTTCAGTGATCGGCTCTGATGCATCTAAAACTACAACAGCTACTTCGCAACGCTCTAATGCACTTTGAGTACGCAATGATGCGTAGTAATCGGTGCCCGATGCTTGATTAGCGCGTTTCTTCAATCCTGCAGTGTCGATAAATCGCCAGGTCGACCCAGCAAATTCAATTAGCTCATCGACTGGATCGCGAGTTGTACCCGCAACATCATCAACGATTGAACGGTTCTCACCAGCTAAAGCGTTGAGGAGTGATGACTTACCTACATTAGGACGACCTACTAAAGCAATCTTGCGATATCCATCTTGAGTTTGGGCTCCCCCAACTTCAGGAAGCTCTGTGACTATGTGATCGAGTAGATCTCCACTACCTCGTCCATGTAATGCTGAAACAAAATATGGTTCTCCAAGCCCAAGACTCCATAGACCATGAGCTTCCGACTCTTCTCGCTCACCATCGACTTTATTCCCTATGAGGATTAGTGGCTTGTTTGCTTTGCGAAGTCGTTGTACGAGAATGTCATCCTCATCCAAGGCACCTACTTGAGCATCAACTACAAAGGCTAAAACATCGGCCTCTTCCATTGCTATTTCAGCTCCGGCACTCACTTGAATTG
>Ga0194050_1000423_pt1 | contig 14927 bp, 11 predicted proteins | sample SepL2310m_MetaG_FD_148657 | JGI IMG/M metagenome (GOLD analysis project Ga0194050, IMG submission 148657) | Anoxic zone freshwater microbial communities from boreal shield lake in IISD Experimental Lakes Area, Ontario, Canada - Sep2016-L239-10m | ecosystem: Environmental > Aquatic > Freshwater >...
TACCGGAAATGTAATCGAATGGGTTAGGCTAAACGGCATGGTTACAGAACTTTATGATGTTGTAATTTTAAAAGATGTAATCCGGCCAATGGTTCTCGGATTTAAGACCACTGAAATTGCGCAACTTATAAGCATGGATGAAGGTAAAACGCTTTAATTACCGCCGTATTGGTAATTGACGGAAGAGAAAACACGGTAATCAATATTTGGAAACAAATTGTGCCGGGCTTCCACTTCAGCAAGCCAAGGTTCATCAATCTTTTTATCAATTATCTGCTCATACAAATGAAGGAAATTCAAAATGTGCATCCTTGTACGGTTAACTGCATAATCAACAGTGGTGCCTGCTTTGATAATAAAAGCCCAATCACTCGATTGCGCTAGCAACAATTCTCTTAACGCTTGATTCAAAGCCCGTAAGTTAAGGGCATCAGGAGAAAGGTTATTGGATGCGAGTTCTTCCATGCGATCAGCACAAGCATGAAGATGCATGTAGATCCAATCGTTTGAAGCTTCAAGCCAAACTTCACTGTAACCATTGTTCCCCCAACTAGAAAAAACCGGTCTAGAGTTCTGAATATTGGGGTGTTTTTCAAGATATTCAGGAACCGTGATACACTTCACTGTTTGCTGATCAAAATGCATTTTACGAAAGAGAAAATCAAGCCATTGTGGGCCTTCAAACCACCAATGCCCAAAAAGTTCCGCATCGTAAGGTGCAACAATCAAAGCAGGGCGATCCCTCATTGCACCGCTAAGCCACTCAACCTGTTTTTCACGATTGAACAAAAAATTACCAGCATGTTCTGCTGCCTTTTCAGTAGCGTGCTCTGGATGATATGGCTTCTTTTCACCTGATCTTCCAGTAATTCGAAAGTATTTGATTCCGGTCATGGTGCGGATACCAATTTGATGCAAATGCGGCCTAAGATATTCAAAATCGAGATCAAAACCGATATCGTGGTAAAATTCCCTGTAAGTGTAATCTCCTGGATATCCCTCTAGGGCACTCCAAACTTGTTTGCTGGGTTCGGTATCCCTACCAAAAGCAAAAACGGATGAACCAGTACATTGAATAGGCGCATAAATACCATAAGTAGGCCGTGGCTCTGCAAACAAAACGCCATGGGTGTCAGTAAAAAAATAAGAGACGCCACACGCTTCAAGAACTTTTTCAAGGCCTTCAATATAGCCACACTCGGGGAGCCAGATCCCTTTTGGTTTTCTTCCAAAGTGCCTTTCAAATTCTTTCACACCAATTTCGATTTGGGCACGAACTGCACTAGGATTCGAACTCAGCAACGGTAAGAACCCATGAGTTGCTGCAGAAGTAATAAGTTCGAGTTTCCCTGAATCAAAATGTTTTTTGAAAGAATGAAGAAGATTACCTTTATGGCGGTTTTCAAACCGATCAAGAATCATCTCAAACTGTGCGAGGTACATTTTTGCAAGTTTGTAAAATTCGGGTTCCCAGCGGGTGCGCTCCACCTCTTTTTTAGCAAGCACAATTAAATTGTTGATGTATCTAACAAAGCGTTGGGAAAGCAACTGGTCTTCGAGCATGGCTGCAAGAGTCGGGGTTATAGACATGGTCAAGCGCCATTGAACCCCATCTCTTTCCAAGTTATCAAACACTTCAAGCAAGGGGATGTAAGTTTCAGCAATGGCTTCATAGAGCCAATCTTCTTCTAAAAAGTCTTCGAATTCAGGATGGCGAACAAATGGGAGATGCGCATGCAAAACCAAAGTTAAATAGCCTAAAGGCATTAAAGCTCCAACTCTAAAAGTTTACCTTCAATAAAGTTCAACAATATAAATTCCACACAGAAGTTTAATAACAAAAAAAATTATCTTACATCCATTTACCATGAATCATCACCCGTGAACAACTTTGATTTCCAAAAAGAAGATTTTCCAATGGTTCAAAAGGTGCAACAAGGTCGATGGGAAAGCAGCAAAAGTTGGCATACTTCCCACGCGCAATGGTACCATTTTTCCTATCCATACGCAAAAGACCAGCTCCGTTAATAGTAATCATTCCCAGAATTTGTTCTGAAGAAACTTGAGGGAATTTATTTCGGACAAATCTTGCCTCACCTAGCACATCAAGATCAGGATTTGAAGAAAGTCCATCGGTACCTAAGGCTACTTTCCAACCCGCAGACAGCATTTGGGGCAACGGATGGGGTGAAGAGTTGAAAAAATCATGAGTGCGCGGGCAATACACCAACTGCCTTTTCTTCTCTAGAAATTCATCAAGGAATGTTCCATGAACCAATACACTTTGAGAGTTCCGATCTAATAACTGCAATATATTTCGCATTGAAGGAACCATGCCTGATTCATCATAAACATTCTTGGCTATCAACCAATCTGCAAAAGAACCCTTCCTAGTTTTAATCAACTCGAGTTCGAGTAAAGTTTCCGCTAGGTGCATTTGCAAAGGTAATTCCTGCTCTATCGCAAAATTCAATAATTCGATGCGAACACTGTAGGGCGCATGCGGACTAACCCCGGGCGAAAGATTGTCATGGGGCTTGATACGCTCTATCCAGCTTAAAAATGCTTCGAGGGCCATTTGGGCCCGATCTCTCTTCAACCCCAACAATTCGAAATAGACCACTCCACCTAGTTTGCTTTTGGAAAGCAAATTCCAAGACGATCCCGCCGAGGATATATCCCCTACTAAACAAACTCCTGCCTTCAAGGATTGATCAATTCCTTTTTGAATATGCTCTTGCATTTGCTCAGGGGTTGTCGACATCCGATGGGCAATTACCGAATCGATCCACTCAAGAAAATTACTTCCATCTTTTCTTTCTTGAGGAAACCCAGTCAAATCAAGGTGCGTGTGTGCATTCACCAACCCCGGTAGAAGAATAACCTCGCCCAGATTTTCATCAACCTCAATGGTACCCGCCTTCGAGACCCCTGTTATTTTTTCACCTTCAATGTGAACCTGCCCCCATTCCAATGGCGGGCCATCAATGGGAACAACCCAACGGGCAGACAATGTTTTTTGCTCTCCAGATTCTTTCAAGAAAACCCTCCGGAATACTCTTGTGCTTGCAAAGCTACTTTACCCTGCGTACTACTTATCTTAGTGGCTGCAAGCACTGCAACGCCATGATGTTCTTCCACGATTCCTTGGACAACATAAGGTCCGATGGAAATATGCGCAATCGGATTACAATTTCCCGGAAATAAAACAACATCTGCAAGCCCCGTCTCATCTTCCAAAGAAATAAATTGCATTGGCTTTCCGGATTCTGTTGTTGTTCGCCTTGCGGTAGCTACGGTTCCTTCAATTGTGATTTTCTTGCCAACACTTCGAGAAAAATCATCACAACTTGTAATATTCCCGAATCCAACAGGCATAGTATATTCACTACCTGAACGAAGCATTGCGATCAGGGGCATTTCCAATGTAAAGCCGAGAGTTTGCCATTCATCACGGGCTTTATGCAACTTTGAAACCTGCATAGGGGCCCAACGATCGGGAATACGGGGTGCAAAAAGTTCTTGGGAACTTCGCCGTAATTCGGATTCCGCTTGAAGATAAAGCACAGGTCTGGGCAGACCGAAACAATCACAAGCACCAGATTGAATCAAAAGCGCAAGGGTTTCCGCACCGGGCTGCAATCGGGTGATCAGTTCAGAAAGACTGGTATAAGGCCCATTGTGGGCTCTTTCTTCGTACAACAACAACTTCAAATTCTGAGTCAAGCCTGCAATCGCATCAAGACCAACACGAATACCATTTTCTTCGAGACTGAAATCACCACGGGAACGATTGACACAAGGTGCAAACAAAGGAATGCCCGCTCTGCGAATTGCCTCGATGTACACATGCCTGGGGTAGGTACCTTGGTTATTGTTCAGTGCTGCAGTCCAAAATTCACGCGGGTGATAAGCCTTCAGCCAGACAGCTTTCCATGCAATAATACCGTAACTAACCGCATGACTTTTACAAAACGAATAGCGATTGAACTTGGACAATTGCAACCATAAGTCTGAAAGTGCCTGCTTCGAAACACCAGACCCTTCACACAAAGTGAAGAACTCTATCGCCAACGCCTTATACTGTTCTTCGGTCTCCCACTTGGTAACCTTCTTGCGAAAAGCATCTGCATCGGAAGGCGAAAGTTGTGCAAGCGCCTTTAACAACCTCAACGAATCATCCTCGTAAAGCAGCATCAACTGAGTATCGCCCAATAATTTTGCAAGGGCGGGCTCGATGCTTACAGGTTTCTCAATCCCCCTACGCCTGCGAATAAATCTTTCCTTCATGCCAATTGATGCAGCTCCCGGGCGAATCAATGCCAGCGACTGTATCACATCATCCAAACAATGTGCCTGCATCTGTACCAGTAGATGCCTCATGCCTGGTGATTCCATCTGGTTAACACCGAGGGTATCACCACGCAGAAGCAGTTCACCAACTTTCGGATCCTCTTCAGGCATATCCGCATGAGGCAATATTCTTTCTCCCGCAAGTCTGGAAGCTTCATCCACAGTCGCAAGTGCCCGATTACCCAGCAGATCAATCTTTACTAACCCAATCTTTTCGACTGCATCTTTTTCATACTGGGTTATCACCACTCCTTTGCGCGACCATTGCAAAGGTGCATATTCCTCGATCGGATTTGGCGTGATCACTATTCCACCAGGATGAATCGACAAGTGATGCGGCCTTCCCACCAACAATCGAGCATGAAAAAACATCTGCTTCCACTGCAATGGCCCCAATGGGCAACCAGAATAATGAGGTGGTGCTAGTTCCCCTTTTCCCCCGGCTATATAAGGCTCTAAACGCTTTTCCATCTCCGGGCCAATCACACTGATTTGTTCTTCCGAAAGCCCATGCACCTTGGCGGATTCACGCAACGCCGATCTGGGTTGAAGAAACAAATGCGAACTGATCCTTGCTGCATATTGCCTGCCCCTTTGTTCAAGCACATGCTCAATCAACGCATCACGGATTTTCCAATCGAAGTCGAGATCAATATCGGGTAGATCAACACGCCGCATGTGCAAAAAACGCTCGAACACAAGATTGTGTCGCAGGGGATCAACATCGGTAATACCAAGCAAATAACAAACCAAAGAATTACCTGCAGAACCACGAAGGGCAGGGGTATGACCGTCCGAGCGTGCCAACCTAGTAATCTCATTCACTGTAAGAAAGTAACCATCAAGATTGCGGGCATGAATGATCTTCAACTCTTCCTCTAATCTGAGTTCCGCATCTTCATTCTTGTCCAATCTACGCAGGTGCATTCCTTCCACACACAAAGCCTTCAATTGCGCTACAGACTCCATACCACGCGAATCTAAAGGTTCTGGAAGAATAAGTTCATGAGGCAGAACATCGACTTCAAGAGTTCCTGCAAGTATGCTGGCATTGGCAAGCGCTTCGGGAATATCGCAAAATAGTTCCTGAAATTCATCTAAGGGAAGCAAATGACTTTCTAAACCAACATGATCATCTCTTAATCGTTGCAATAGGGTGCACTCGCGAATAGCTCGAACAACACGGTACAACTCCAATAATCCTGGTTGGGCAAAATAACAACCATGCAGGGCGACTGGAGATACACGCAATCGATCAGCACACTCAAGCAATTTGCGCTGCCGAGAAGAAACTGAACGCCTGCGCCCCGAACGATTAATCCCAGCCCACACTCTTGATGCATAAACACGATGCAACAATTCCAAAAGCTCTGGAGTATCAACCAATAGGTGCAACCCTTGATTGAATTGCAGCAATAGTTCGCCCAGATTGGCATCATCATTCAAGTTTAACCTGCTGAGAATACAGCACAGACTTCGATAACCCGCACGATTTTGAACAAGCGCAACAACCGAGTGAGACGGCGTTCGCAACACCGAACCCAGAATTGGCTTGATGCCATGGCTTAACGCTAGGTCATGAAATGCAACTGCGCCCAGAAGATTATTGGTATCGGTCAGAGCTAGAGAATGGTAGCCAAGGCGGGCTGCCTCTGATATCAAATGTTCCGGGCTGGAAACACCTTGAAGCAACGAATACCAAGAATGATTAAGCAAAGAAGCAGCCATGGTTCGACCTCCATAGCGATAGTATACATTTGTACCTTACATATGCCAGCTCGGCTTTCCCCCTTCCTTCTCAAAAAATGTGCCTTTCAACCCGATATTCCTCAAAACTTCCCAACCCACATCACCAATCACATCATATAACACCTACATGACTTCATTCGTACTTGCATTGCAGGAAATCCATCTATGAATACCATTCTCATCCGATCTGGCAGAGTTATCGATCCTTCCCAAAACATTGATCAAATTGCAGACCTCTGGATCCAAGGCGAGAAAATTCTAGGCATCGGGCCCAACCTCGCTTCTAACCCCAGCCAGATCATTGATGCCAAAGGCATGATTGTTACCCCAGGCCTTATCGACATGCATGTTCATCTCCGCGAACCCGGACGCGAAGAAGACGAAACCATCGCAACAGGTGCTCACTCTGCAATCGTTGGAGGCGTCACCTCGGTGGCTTGCATGCCAAACACAGAACCCGCAATCGACACTCAAGCTTCCGCAGAATTTGTCATCCTTCAAGCAAAGCGAGCAGGATACGCCAATGTCTTTCCTATTGGTGCCATTACCAAAGGGCGCGAAGGCAAAGAGCTCGCAGAGATCGGCGGCCTAGTGAACGGTGGCGCTGTTGCATTCACTGATGATGGCACTCCCGTTGTCAGCGCTGAAATCATGCGCAGAGCCATGGAATATTGCAAGGGGTTCGACAAAACCGTACTCAGCCATTCGGAAGATCTGGATCTTACCAAGGGTGGCGTGATGAACGAAGGATTCGAAAGCATGCGTCTGGGTTTACGCGGTATGCCTGCCGCTGCCGAAGAAGTTATGATCTACCGTGAAATCGCACTTGCAGAACTTACAGGTGCAAAGGTCCATATTCTTCATATTTCCTCAAAGGGCGGAGTAGAACTGATCAGGCAGGGAAAGAGCAGGGGAGTCAAAGCCAGCGGCGAAGCTTGCCCGCATCATTTCACCCTTACAGATAAATGCCTTCGCACATTCGATAGCAACTACAAGATGTCTCCGCCATTGCGCACCCAAATTGATATTGATGCAATTTTAGTGGGGCTCAAAGATAACACCTTGGAAGTTCTAGCAACCGATCATGCGCCACATGCTCCTGAAAAGAAAATGCGCGAACTCGATCAGGCACCAAATGGCATCATCGGTCTTGAAACCTTTCTTCCCATTTGCATTCAAGCGCTTATAATTCCAGGCGTATTAACTTGGAGCCACATGATCGAAAAGATGACTATCAATCCTGCAAAAGTTTTGGGGATCGACAGGGGTACTCTTAAAACAAATGCGTGGGCCGATGTCACCATCATCGACCCAGATGTGGAATGGACAATTGATCCAAACAAGTTCAAATCCAAAAGCAGGAACTGCCCCTTTGCTGGTTGGAAAGTAAAAGGTAGGGCGGAAAAAGTATTCGTCGCTGGCGTCCTTAAACAAGATAAAAGCCCACTGTAATTACAACCTTTTATTCGATGCTTTTCATTACTCCCAAACAGCGATCAAAACATGATTGAAGCTGAAAACCTAACAAAAGAATTTTTCATAACGGGAAGTGATATCCCTTTCAAAGCAGTTGATTCATTAACCTTCAAAATCGAAAAAGGCGAAGTGGTCGGGCTATTAGGTCCAAATGGTGCAGGCAAAACCACCACCATGCGCATTCTGTGCACCCTTCTTACTCCTTCATCCGGTACCGCTAAAATTGCTGGCTTTGATGTCTCCACCCATCCCGATGATGTTCGCAAAAATCTAGGCTTCGTTTCCGCAGGTACTGGAATTTATGACCGCTTAAGCCCTGAAGAACTTCTGCAATACCATGGCAGATTACATGGCGTTGACGATAAAACTATCAGAGACCGCACTGCCAACCTATTTGCAATATTGGGCCTTGAAATGTATCGCAATAGGCTTGGTGCCAAGCTAAGCACAGGCACCAAGCAAAAAGTTTCTCTCGCTAGGGCACTCATTCACGACCCGCCAGTATTAATTTTTGATGAACCCACCGCTGGGCTCGATCTCATCAGCACCCTTGGCCTTCTCGACACCATTAAAGAACTCAAATCACTTGGCAAAACAGTCTTGTATTCAAGCCATCACTGCTCTGAAGTTGAGAAAATCTGTGACAAATCACTGATCCTCAAAGATGGTAAAATCATTTGGTTTGGCGACTGGAGAAACCAAGAATCATCTTCCCAAGGTTTGGCAGAATTCTTTCAAAAACTTTCAGGGTATACTACTAACTCCGAAACCAAGTCCGTTTAAAAATTATCACTTCTTAAAGATCAATGGTATTCGAAACACCAACACGATAATAATCAGGTGATTGCGCAAGTTGAAATGCCAAATCAACTTCGGATAGCCTTAACCAGATCCCAACCAGACTCTTCCATGGTAAGTGATTGGTCTTACTCAAAAAAAACAGTGCATGCGCTAAATCATCAGGGGTGTAATTGTGTATTCCTTCGATTGAAAGTAATTTGCGCACCATGATTTCCAGAAGCAATGACGCTGGTGCAGAAGGAAAAACAGAACCTACAAGAACAATTTTCCCCCCAATGCCAACGCAATCAAATGCATTTTCAAAAGCACCGGGAAAACCTGTTAATTCAAACATAACATCGACACCAAAACCCCGCGTTATACCAAATACAAACTTGGGCAGATCTTCAGGCAAGCATGATTCATCCGCACCAAATTCGCGTGCTTTTATCAATCGTTGATTATTGGTATCACACACAATCACCATGCTAGCGCCATTAAATTTTGCCATTGCGCATGCGGTTACACCTAACATACCTGCACCCATGATAAGCACAACTTTTCCAGCCACATTTCCAGCAACTCTAAATGCAGCAACATTCGTTGCAGTTGTACAGTTTGCAGGGCAGGCAACCTCCAAACTTAAATTCTCTGGGACTTTAAATACTTTGGTGCCAGATACCAGCAAAATATATTCTGCAAGTCCCCCTGTCCAAGGCTCTTCTTTCTTAACTTTTTTGTGTCCATATTTGAAATGGGTATCACACTTTTGCGGCAAACCACGACTACAAAAAATACAACTACCACAATTTGCAACTACACTCCAAGTGATGAGATCACCTACTGCAAGATGGTTGTTTGAATAATCATGCCTATTGTTTTCAGCACCAAATGAAACAATTTTTCCTACTATCTCATGACCTAACACCGTAGGAGATTCAACTGATCTTCTTCCAAGAAAAGTATGAACATCACTTCCACAAATTGTACATCCTTCAACCCTGACCATAATCTGATCACTTGTTGGCGGATTAACTTCAAAAGTTACTATTTCAAAAGGCACGCTTTTATTACTAAATAAAACTGCCAGCCCTTTATTTGTCATCATTTTCCCCAATAACCATAATCGTGTTTATTTTCTTAATTCTTTTTTCAAAATAAATGCAAGCCAAAACAATCAAGATTATACTTAGAATTGAGATTGAAGAAACTATACTTATAAATAAATCCAACAATGCACTTTGCTTTGATACAAATGCATTGGAAATTATTACAGCAACATATCCTAAATAGCCAATGGCATCCGCAAGATACATGAGATATCCGCAGTTCCCTTTCTCTCGGGTCATCGCAATCAACCGCTCAAAAATTGTAGTATGAACCAGTACATATGGTAGATATAGGCCTAGTCCGACTAAAACCATGAACCAAAATCCATCAAGCATATGATTTTTCAAACCAATCACGGCTATCAAAGTAAGAATAAAACCAAGGAGAGAAATAACCATACCTAAATAGAATGCACTAGTATTATTCTTAACAAGAATCATCACACTGCTTGATATTACAATTCCAAGGGTAACCCAGAGTTCAGATATGATAAATTTATCGGGTTTGGTATCATAACCCAAACCCTTCCAAATTTCAGGAGCATAATCAGCTCTCATACTGCGCAGAATCGTCACAAACAGATAAACCAATATGATAAGAGAAAGCCCAATAGCATATTTAGAAAAGAAACGCTTTCTATCTTCACCATTCATGGGTGTTCGCTTTGAACGAGCAAGAATATCCGAATCTTTAGGCTGAGGAACTTTTGAAAGCATCCATACAAAAACAAATAAAGGGCCGATAAAAATTAATCCAGAAACAAAAGGCATCCAATGCTCAGAAACACCTTTTTCAAGCATAAATGAACCAACGGATTTGCAAAATCCATCAGCAAGTATAAAACTTGCGCACAAAAAGCCTAGTAATGCTTCCGTATACCTTCGCCCTTCCAAAAAACCCATTACCAGTCCAAACACCATCCCCAAGGGTATACCATTAAAAAACAACATCAAACAATTCCAGGGCACAGGAACAAGTGCAAAACAAAGAAGGGCTAAGTGTGAAAAAATTATTAATCCAATGATCACCAATGCACGACCATGATAGGGCATTTCAGATATAAATTTGATACCGATAAATTTTGAAAGCACATAACCAAAAACCTGACCTGATACAAGAAGTGTCTTATAATCAAAACCGAAAAAATATATTTCAGAATAACTAGCTGCGGTAAAAGGCTTGCGGAAACCATACATGCAAAAATAGGTTCCAAATGCAGCAACTACGGTCCAAATAACTTGAAACAAGTCGTTCTCTTTACTGGCAGACTCTTCTGATAAAGTTGCTTTCATGGTACAAAAGTATCCTCTAAAAACCAAAGACCGCCATTGCTAAATCATTTAGAAAGAGAAGTTTAACAAAAGTTTCATACACACATTTTAAAATGTTAAAAACAAAGCTTCTTTTCTAGTTGCCAACCATTAAAGAAAATAGAAGGATAATCCTGTAAAGAAATAATAAGGGAAAAACATTAATGATAAAATCACAAAAAGTAGCAGTCATTGGCGCAGGAATAGTTGGTTTGTCACATGCTTGGAGTGCGGCCAAAAGAGGGAACTCCGTAACAGTTTATGAAAGAACATGTAAAGCCTATGGGGCATCAATTCGAAACTTCGGGATGGTTTGGCCAATTGGTCTACCTCACGGAAAACTTTATCAAACTGCCTTAGAATCGAGAAACCTATGGCTCGAATTACAAAAAAAAGCTGGTATTTGGGTAAACACCTGTGGGTCGTTACATCTTGCACATGAACAGGATGAATGGGAAGTCTTGCAAGAATTTGCAAGTTTAGCTCCTAAACTCGGATATGAATGCAATCTAATTAATAAATCGGAAATCATCAAAAAATCGCAATCAATTAATACAAAAAACTTGCTCGGCGCCCTTTGGAGCCCTACCGAACTTTGCCTGGATTCACCCAATGCGATTAATATCATTCCCATTTGGTTAGAACAAACTTATGGGGTAAAATTCTTTTTTGATTCAACAATAACAAAAGTAAAACACCCAAACCTTACTCTTTCCAACGGCGAAATAAAATCTTTCGATCATATTTTTGTTTGTACAGGCCATGACTTTCAAACCTTATTTCCTTCCGTTTTTCAATCATCCGGAATCAAACAATGCAAATTACAAATGATAAAAATAGGACCACAACCAAAAGAATGGCATTTAGGCCCGCATCTCGCAGGTGGGTTAACCATTCGTCATTACAAAAACTTTCAGGCTTGTAAATCACAAATAAAAGTAAAAGAACGCTACGCTAACAACTCACCGAAATATGATGATTATGGAATTCATGTGATGGCATCACAAAACCAATCCGGTGATATTATCACTGGGGATTCCCATGATTATGATGAACCCAATGACCCATTTAATAACGAAGAAATTGATAGTTTAATTCTTCAAGAACTTAAAAAAATGGTCTCTTTGCCTAACAATGATATAAAAAATCGATGGCTTGGAATATATGCAAAACATCAAGATCTTATTCAATTCATAAACAATCCCGAACAAGGAGTAACTATTATAAATTCCACTAGCGGATTGGGCATGACCCTCTCCTTTGGATTAGCAGAAGCGTACTGGCGTGGAGATATCATCACTAAAAACAAAGAAGATTAAAAAATGATAAACACAATAACAGCAATTATTTTCGATTGGGCAGGAACTACAATTGATCAAGGAAGTTGTGGCCCGATAGATGCATTTATTGAAATATTTGCATCTAAAGGAATAAAAATTAAAGGCGACCAGGTACGAGGCCCCATGGGTATGCATAAAATCACACATATCAAAAAACTTACGGAAATACCTGAAATAAATGATCAATGGGTTAATAACTTTGGGAGACCTGCGCAAGAAAAAGATATTAAAGATTTATTCGCGATGTTCGAACCAGCATTAGAAAAAAGCCTTTTGCAACATGCAAAATTAATTCCTGCCGTCGCTGACACAGTCAAACACATCATGGAAAAAGGAATTAAAATCGGAAGCACAACAGGTTACTCAAGGTCGCAAATGAATATTATTATTCCGATTGCGAAAGAACAGGGATTCTCTCCAGATTCTGTAGTTTGCTCTTCAGATGTGCCAGAAGGAAGGCCCGCACCCTGGATGATATTCGAAGCTGCAAAACAACTTAAAGTCTACCCGCCATCAACATGGGTAAAGGTAGATGACACCTTGGTCGGAATTCAAGAAGGAAAAAATGCAGGAACCTGGACGATAGGAGTTACGAAAACAGGCAACCTTGTTGGACTCAGCGAAAACCAATTAAAAACAATATCTAGAGAAGAATTAAAAGAAAGAATATCAAATGCTGAAAAACTTTTCTTACAAGATGGCGCCGATTTTGTAATAGACAGTGTTGCAGATATCGCCCAAGTTTTAGCTGAAATAGAACATAGAATTAAAATGGGCATAAAACCCAAATCATGATCAACAAACCAATTATTAATATTTTTAGTTTGCCAAATTAATAACAACGCAATAATATTTAAATTATGTAGGTGTCTGCTCGCTCGCTGCGATCAGGAGAATAGGGAAAACGGTTAGAATCCGTTGCGGGGCCGCCGCTGTAATCGGTGCATGATTATCACAATAGCCACTGTGAAAACGGGAAGGCTGATAATCCTAAGAAACATTAGTTTCTTAATGCCGAAAGCCAGAAGACCTGCCTACAAATTCAGAGCCATTTGCTGCGGACGCAGGCAAACAGCACAAAAGAATTAACTACCACATTGGTAGGCATTTTTCTTTTTATATGTCGTCCTTTAAACTTTTAATAAAAGTAAGGAAGCACCATGTTAAATAAAAAATCGAATCTTACAAATAAAGCCTTTACTCTGATCGAGCTTCTTGTTGTTATTGCAATCATTGCTATTTTGATTGGCCTTTTACTTCCAGCAGTCCAAAAAGTTAGAGAAGCTGCCACCCGAATTCAATGCTCCAACAATTTAAAACAACTTTCTCTTGCAGTGATGAATTACGAAAATACCTTCCAAGTACTACCTTTAAGCTATTCAACTCCAAACCCTTCCAACTGGCCTTATTCCACCACCTACTGGTTTGGACTTGTCGATACCGCCAACAATGCTGATACAGCAAATGGTATTATTACTTCTTATTATGAAAATAACTCCAAAGTTACCCAATGCCCAGGCTTAGATAAAGAAAGTGTCAAATCTCCGTACAAAACTAGTAATGGCGCATATGCAACTGGTGGTTATGGGTATAACCGCCTCTTAGGAACTACTTACTGGAATGCAGGAAATTGGTCCAATCCAGTTTTCATGCGTAAAAGGATTACTGATTTCCCATCCACATCAACTACTTTTATGTTTTCAGATACAGCTTTGATTTCGACCTTTTCCAACCCAATCGAAGCGCAGGAATCTTATAGTATTGCTGCACCTTTTGCGACTTATAACGGCTCAACACCTCTACCCACAACCCATTTCAGGCATTCAGGTGGTACTGCAAATGTTGCTTTTCTTGACGGTCATATTGAGACACGAACTGAAGTTTCTTTTGCAACTCCCGCATCTTGGAATCAAACATCTATTGATTTGGCAAAGAAATTAAAAATTGGTTATCTCTCTGATACAAACATCTCATACGCTGGCCAGTAATTAACCTGTGCTTCCTTTCGTTTGATTTTTCCATATTTTCTCTTATGTGTTCTTATTTTTTATCTGAGAGAAAGTAAACTTAAATCATGCCTATGCGAAGCATGTTAAAATCTAAAATCCATCGAGCCAAGGTAACACAGGCTGATTTGGAATATGAAGGTAGCATAACCTTGGATGCCACCCTCCTTAAACTCGCAGATATTCTCCCAAATGAAGAAGTCCATATCTGGAATGTAACTCGAGGTACCAGATTTCGCACTTATGCAATGATTGGCGAAGAAAACTCTGGGGTTATATGCGTTAACGGAGCAGCAGCACACCTTGCATCAGCAGGTGATCTTATTATTATTGCAAGTTACTTCTTGATAACTGATGGCGAATTAATTCCAACACCTAAAATTGTTTTCGTTGATTCAGCCAACAAACCAAAGAAAATAGGGCAAAGCGAAACACCAGGCCCTAATTCCCCTAAAAGCTAATCCAAAACCTATCGGTTGATCACTACTTATTTTGCATTCATTGCAGTATATCGATGCGTTGGAACAGGCCTTCCAGGTTTAAAACTTTGTGTTTTACCTAAAACTGTTTTAGCATTTACAGAACTACAAACTTTACTAACTATTTCACCAACTAATTTTTCAAGTATCACAGGATCAAGTGCGACCCGAGCATTAATGATCAAATCAAATTGATTGATTTTAGTATTCGAGGAAAGCGATAGTTCAGGCATCGTTCCATTGGATACCAGGTTGGCAACGCCAAATGCACCATCCGCCAAGCCGATAGCTTTTAGATGTGCAACTTCTGCATTATGGCTAAAA
>Ga0194050_1000425_pt1 | contig 14880 bp, 12 predicted proteins | sample SepL2310m_MetaG_FD_148657 | JGI IMG/M metagenome (GOLD analysis project Ga0194050, IMG submission 148657) | Anoxic zone freshwater microbial communities from boreal shield lake in IISD Experimental Lakes Area, Ontario, Canada - Sep2016-L239-10m | ecosystem: Environmental > Aquatic > Freshwater >...
CGTGAGCGTAAGGATTTCGCTGCATCAGATGCAATCCGTGATGGGCTCCTTGAATTAGGAATTACAATTGAAGACACTGCACAAGGGCCACGTTGGTCAATGGGAGAAAAGAGCTAACCATGGCCGGGAATTCATCACGCAAAGGCGCAATCCGCCAATCAAAAAAGGGCCCATCTTCAGGTACTGGTGGAAAAAATAAGAAGCGTTTAACAGGTAAAGGTCCAACACCTAAAGCTGAAGATCGTCCTTATCATGCAGCTGCAAAGCGCAAGAAAGCTGCAGAGAAGAAAGCAACACGTTCTCCTTCTACGCGCTCAACTTCTCCACGCGCAACAACGATGACTCGTTCTGCACCTTCACGTGCACCGCGCGGTGATCGCCCAAGAGGTGAAGTAGTTGCAGGTCGTAACGCAGTACTAGAAGCGTTGCGTGAAGCAGTTCCTGCCACAGAGTTATTAGTGGCACGCAGCATCGATGTTGATGATCGTGTTGCAGAGTCTTTAAAGCTAGCACTGCACTTAGGTCTGCCAATTCGCGAAGCACACCGCGCAGAAGTTGAAGGAATTTCACCTAATAGCCAGGGAATTATTCTGGCAATTAAGCCTTTCCAATACTCTTCATTTGAAGAAATCATGTCACGTGCTAAGAATCCAGCGTTGGTAGTTGCACTCGATGGTGTTACAGATCCACGTAACTTAGGTGCCATTGTTCGAAGCGCTGCAGCATTTGGTGCAGCAGGTGTTTTGATGACTGAGCGCCGCGCAGCAGCAATGACGGCATCTGCATGGAAGGCATCTGCAGGAGCTGCAGCCCGTATGCCAATTGCTCAAGTAACAAATCTTGCTCGCACTATTGATGCTGCTAAGAAGATGGGCCTGTTTGTTGTGGGTCTTGATGGGGAATCGGAAGACACCATTGCTTCGATGAAGATTGCCGCAGAGCCCATCATGATTGTGGTTGGCAGTGAAGGAAAAGGCCTTGCACGTTTAACTCGTGAAAAGTGCGATCTAGTAATCTCAATTCCAATCAGTGCATCAACTGAATCGCTGAATGCATCTGTTGCAACATCCATTGCGTTATTCCATATAGATCAGGCACGCCGTAAGGGGTAAGTAAGTGATTTACACTCGTTTTATAGCACTTGGTGACTCCTATACCGAGGGCATGTCTGATGAGAAAAAGTATGGCAACTATCGTGGTTGGGCAGATCGCGTTGCAGATGGCATGGCCAAAGCACATCCAGATTTCACCTATGCCAACCTATCTATTCGCGGCAAACTTGTTAAACAAGTAGTTGAAGGCCAGATTGATGCAGCCTTAGCCCAAGTTACTGGACCCGACACACTCATTTCTTTTCATGCAGGTGCAAATGATGTAATTCGACCTGGATACAAGGCCGAGATTGTTTTAGCTCAATACGCAGATGCTGTTAGACGCTTAGCTGCATCAGGTGCAACAATTTTGCTATTCACAGTTTTAGAGCGAACTGGAAACTCTGGACGCTCTGCCAAGATGTGGGAAGAGCGCTTTGGTGGATTTAATCGAAATGTTCGAGCAGTAGCACAAGAAGTTGGCGCAATCATTGCTGATGCAAATGAAGAAACGGCATTTAGTGATCGCAGATTCTTAGCTTTTGATCGTTTGCACTTAAATGCCATGGGACATGAACGTGTTGCAGATGCAGTACTTGAACTTCTCGAACTCCCATTTGATGCGGGATGGCGTGAACCTCTGCCACCGGCAAAGCCTGAACCTAAGATATTTAAGGTGGTAGTAAGTGTTTTATGGTTTATTACTTTTGCTCTGCCTTGGATGTGGAGACGTGCACGCGGCAAATCATCAGGAGATGGTCGTAGCTGCAAATATCCAATTGCCATTCATTGGCCATTGAATTTAGATTGAAGTAAGCGTCCATTCCCAGGTGTGAACGCCTGGTTTAATTTTGTATTTAGGCAAAGTATCTGGACCACATGATGAAGTTCCAACACCGCGATGTGCACCGTCGATATGAACAACGACGTTTCCACACGCTTTTACTTCAACATCATGGGTTGCATCAGCTAAATCCACTGCTCTATTAGGCGTTACAGAGACCTGTAATGGTTTGCCCATGTGGACTCGAACTCCATGCCCAACTGCATCTGTTACCTCAAACCAGCGCACCGCGTTATGTCCACCATTTTCTTGTGGTCGCACATATGGAATATATTGATTTGCAACACTTGTAACAAAGCGATGAATTCGGGCAATCTTTCGATCTGGGTATGACTCATGAGGACCGGAGCCAAACCATGTCACATCAGTTAACGCACCATCTAGTTCAAAGTTAATTCCAACGCGTGCAACGTCGGTAAGCACCTTAGGCAGAGTCACAGACTCTTTGACTCTAAAGCCATCGGCCACAGGAGTGATAACTTGAACGTGCTTGATGCTTATTCCAGTACTTGTCTGCCAGGAGTTTGTGACTTTAGTGCTGGTGCGATTTTGTGAAACTACACAGTCCGTGCGATCCATATCGCGCAAGCCCCAACGGTTCCATTTAGTTGCCATATGTCCGATGCGATCATTATCAGTGGGTGCGCGCCATAGAGTGAGCGCAGGCGCAACAACACCTCGTGGGATAACAATCTGACCGTAATCATCTAGAACATTTGTATATTCATCAGATGCTTTTGCGCTCTTAATTGTTAGAGCACGTGAAGGCAAAGCCATTTGGTTCCAGCCAACTTCAGTACATGCTGGAGCCCATGGGGTGCTATCAATATTGATGATGGTGAAAGTAATAAAGCGCTCACCAAGACCATCGGCCTTAGCCAGATGCTTTGATGAAACTTTGAATGCAACAGTTTTACGTGGTGCAACCTTGCCCAGCTTTACTTTTCCACTATCTGTGATGAGGCCATCACGAGTAATAGTCCAGCTAATTTCGTATTGGCTTAAATCTTTAAAGAAGTGCTTATTAAAGATTTTGAAAGAGCCAGTTGATGCCTTGACTGCGCTGATGTTGGCAGGGGCGGCAATAGCTTTAAATTCAGCCATTGCAGGCTTAGCTGTGCGATCTGGGAAAACCATTCCATCACAGCAGAAGTTGCCATCATGCTTCTTCTCACCGTAGTCGCCGCCATAAGCGTTGCGCTTTGATCCATCTGGCATTGTTTGAACTGGTCCGTGATCCCAGAACTCCCAGATAAATCCGCCTTGCAGACCTCTGGTTGTTTCAATAACTTCCCAGTACTCAGCCAACGTTCCATTGCTATTGCCCATTGCGTGGGAGTACTCGCACATAATTAATGGGCGGTCTGCCTTTGTAGAAGTTGCATACTCTTTGATTGCAGTGATTGCTGGATACATCGGACAAATAACATCAGTGAGTGAATGTGAACCCATCCAATTACCACGGATGCCAGCTTCATAGTGAAGTGGGCGTGATGGATCAAAGCTGCGAGCAAAAGCAGCAGCTGCTTCATGATTGCTTCCAGCACCTGATTCATTACCAAGTGACCACATGATTGCTGCAGGGTGGTGAATATCGCGCTGAATCATTCGCCCCACACGATCAACGAATGCAGTTAAGTACTTAGCATCATCACAGATAGATGAAATAAATGCGTGGGATTCAATATTTGCTTCACCAATGACATAAAAACCAAGCTCATCGCAGAGATCTAGGAAGGCTGCATCGTTGGGATAGTGGGATGTGCGAACGGCATTGAAGTTCCAACGCTTGAGTTCAAGTAGGTCTTCGCGCATATCTTCACGAGTAAGTGCGCGGCCTGTGTAACGGTTGAAATCGTGGCGGTTAACGCCATAGAACATCACTGGTGCACCGTTTACTAAGAAGTCTTGGCCCTTAACTTCAACAGATCTAAAGCCAATCTTTTGCTGTGAGACTTCAACAATGTTTCCATCTGGATCGATGAGCTCAACGTGGAGTGTGTAGAGGTGAGGGGATTCTGCTGACCAGGCTTTAACTTTAGGAATGCTGGTATTTAAAGCAATTTTGCCCGCTGGCCATGGTTCATTTTCCAAAATAGCTTTCTTGGCATCTGCTGGGATATTGCCATGCCAAAACTTTGCATGGAAATACTCATCACTTCTAGCCTTTAACGCTTCAGGGCGCTCAGTCCATTTAGGGGATTGGAATGTCTTTAGCGTTGATTCAAGGTTTGCCGCTTTAACTTTTGGAAGCTCTTCAATAGATGCGCGCAGGGTGTAGTTGTGGGTTGAAATGTTATCTATTGAGGCGATGTGAGCGCGGATATCGAGTGTGCCTGTGGTGCGATCTTTTTCAAGACCAGCAGTTGTGTAGAAGCGCTCAATGAAAACCTTATTGGTTGCAAAGAGTTTTACTGAACGGGTAATTCCACCATGCCACCATTGGTCTTGGTCCTCAATGAATGTGGCATCAGACCATTTTGTAACATCAATGCGCACAACGTTCTTGCCACGCTTAACAAAGCTTGTAACATCAAACTCAGCAGCAAGTCGCGAATCCTTAGTAAGACCCACTTCAACGCCGTTGATAAATACAACTGCTACAGATTCATAACCGCCAAGATGTAAAACGATGCGCTTGCCCTTCCAACTATCTGGTAGATCAAAATCTCGCTCATAGACACCATGTGGATTTTCCTCTGGAACAAAAGGTGGTTGTTCTTCAAACGGCATTTGAGTATTTGTGTAGATGGGTTTATCGAAAAACACATCACTTTCCTCTTGCATCGTCCATAAACCAGGAACCGGGATTGATGCCCACCTGCGACCTAATGGTTCGCGTGGAGAGCGAAGAAGTTGAAAGCGCCATGTTCCATCTAGGCTGATTTTTTCTAAATGTTCGATGTTAAGCATCGGTAGACGATTTACTGCAGTTGTTTCTGGACTCATCCAGTAATTCGTCATCATGCGGGTAAGTCTGCCATTGAGCCTAGATTGGCGCCTAATCGCCCTTGATTAGCCTGATAGCCTTGGTCCAGACACTTAGAGTTCACGAAACAAGGACACAATTTCCCTATGAAGCTTCAACACATCACCGACCGTGAGATGAGTTGGCTCTCTTTCAATCAACGCGTTTTGGAGTTGGCCGAAGATCCTGGCATCCCCTTATTAGAGCGTGTGCGCTTCCTAGCAATTTTCTCTTCAAATCTTGATGAGTTCTTTATGGTTCGTGTGGCAACCTTGATGAGTAAGTTGGAAAACGGTGTAACAGCGGCAAATGTTGCTGGCATTACCCCAATGGAGTTAATGAAACAGGTTTCTCTTCGCACTAATGCTTTGATGAAGCGGAAGTCAGCAGTTTTTCATAATGAGATTATTCCTGCACTGAAAAATTCAGGAATCGAGTTTGTTCATTGGAATCAATTAGATGAAACTGAGCGTGGCTATGTCACTAAATTATTTCATGACCGAATCTTTCCAGTATTAACCCCTTTAGCTGTTGATCCTTCTCACCCATTTCCTTATATCTCAGGCTTATCACTGAACTTAGGTGTCATTGTTAAGAACCCATCTTCACAGGAAGAGTTCTTTGCTCGCGTTAAAGTGCCAGAGATTTTGCCTCGTTTTATTGCAACTGCAAAGACAGGCTCGACTAGATTCTTATCATTAGAGGATTTGATTGCTATTCACCTTCAGGAACTCTTTCCTGGAATGATTATTCAAGATCACTACACATTTCGTATCACTCGAAATCAGGATATGGATCTTGATGAAGAAGAATCAGAAGATATTTTGACATCTATTGAACAAGAGCTTGCTCGCCGCCGATTTGGTCCACCAGTACGTTTGGAAATTGAAAGCGAAGTCGATGAGAAGTTAGTTACTCGTCTTTCTGAGGAACTAAAGATTAATCCAGAAAATGTGATTCATATTTCTGCGCCCCTTGATTTAACTTCACTCAACAAAATCGCAGATCTTGATTTCCCTGAATTAAAGTTTGATCGATATAGATCCAGAACTGCCAAAGCACTTGCCGAAGTAGATCAAGAAGACCCAGAGCTATTTTTTGCAGCTATTCGCCAAGGCGAGATATTGCTCCATCACCCCTATGAATCATTCACTTCATCGGTGGTGCAGTTCCTACAAAATGCTGCCCAAGACCCACAAACTTTAGCAATTAAGCAAACGCTCTATAGAACCTCAGGTGATTCACCAATCATTGAAGCCCTTATTGAAGCGGCAGAGGCGGGAAAGCAAGTACTTGCAGTTATTGAAATTCGTGCACGATTTGATGAGCAAGCAAATGTGCGTTGGGCCAGAAAACTTGAAGCTGCAGGCGTGCACGTTGTTTATGGACTCATGGGTCTAAAGACACATGCCAAGCTCTCACTTGTTATTCGTGATGAACCAAACGGACTTCGTCGCTACTGCCACATGGGCACAGGTAACTACAACCCAAAGACTGCTCGTATCTATGAAGATCTAGGAATTCTCAGTGCTGACCTAGAGTTGACTGAAGACTTAACTAAACTTTTTAATCAACTCTCTGGCTTTGCCCCTCAATCAAGATATTCACGTTTACTAGTTGCACCTGCAACTCTACGTTCTGGAATTACTGAACGAATTGACCGTGAAATTAAGAACCATAAAGATGGAAAACAATCTGGAATTCAACTCAAACTCAATTCAATTCTTGATGAAGGCTTTGTTGCAAAACTCTATGAAGCATCTCAGGCAGGTGTGAAGATAGAGTTACTAGTCCGAGGAATTTGCGCCGTTCAACCAGGAATCAAAGGCATCTCAGAGACCATTACCGTGAAATCAGTTCTTGGTCGTTTTCTAGAACACTCACGAATCTTCCATTTCATTAATGCTGGAGATCATGAGTATTGGATAGGTAGCGCTGACTTGATGGGTCGTAACCTTGATCGCCGCGTGGAGAGTCTGGTGCGCATTGATAAGAAGGATCATCAGAATCGCCTGCAAGAGATTCTTGATTTAGGTTTGAGTCCAAATAGTTCAAGCTGGCAGCTCTCTGGGATTGATTGGACGCGTGTGAGTAAGAATAAGCAGGGAGAGGCTTTGCTTGATGTGCACTCAGCCTTTATCCATACCTACTCAAAGGATCGCTAAATGAGCCCAGATCGCGAAGTCATTTATGCCGCTGGCGCAGTTCTTTGGCGCCAAGTTGGAAAAAAGAAGCTTGAGTTAGCGGTCATCCACCGCCCACGTCATGACGACTGGGCATTACCAAAAGGAAAATTAGATTCTAATGAAACGATGATTGGCTGCGCATATCGCGAAGTGATGGAAGAGACAGGATATGCACCAATATTTGGTCCAGAAATTGGTGATGTTACATATGAAGTTGATGGCATTAGAAAGATTGTTAAGTATTGGTCTGCCCAGGCTATAGGTGAGCCAACAGGGACTACTGATCTGCAAGAAGTAGATCAACTTCTCTGGTTATCACCGGCTGATGCTAAGAAGAAATTAACGTTAGAAGATGACAAGTCACTTGTGGACTTCTTCCTAGAGTTCAACTCTGGCACAACACCACTTGTTCTCCTGCGCCACGCTAAAGCGGTTAAGCGTGAAGATTGGGATGGAGATGATGGAGATCGTCCGTTAGCTCAACTCGGACAGATTCAATCTAAGCGAATGCTTTCGCTCTATCTGCCTTATGGCATTCAAGAGATCCACTCTTCAGATGCCCAGCGTTGCATTGAAACGATTGATCCGATGGCTCGCTCACTAAAAATGAATCCTATTTACTCTGCTGATTTAAGTGAACACAGCTTTGCTAAAGATAACGAAGCTCCCCTTGATTATGCACAAGATTTAATGGATCAAGGTAAAAGTGTGATTATCTGCAGCCATAACCCTATTTTACCTAAGCTATTAAAGAAATTAATTGGCAAAAAGAACTTTAAGCAGCTTGATCAAAAGCTTGAACCAGGTGAGGCATGGGTTTTGCATTACAGAGATGGCGAAATCATTGCTATTGACTGGGTTGAAGCACCAAAAGCTTAATTATTGAGCCAGTCCAAGCGGCGCAGCACAACACCTTCGCGCAACGCCCACGGGCATATTTCCACACGATCTAAATCCAATGCCGTCATAGTTGCGTGTGCAACTATCGCCCCAGCAACAATTTGTTGGGCACGACTATTTGAAACACCCGGAAGTTCTGCCCGAGATTTGTTACTCATCTCTGCAAGCTTTGAAATCATTGCCTTTAGGTTCGCGCTCTCCAAATACTTTGGATTTTCATTAAACATGTGTCCAGATAAACGGGCAAGAGTTCTAAAAGTCTTGCTCGTTGCAACAAAATGATTGGCATCATGCGCACGAAGAATTGCAGGAAGTTCATCTTCTAACTTACTGCTCACGAAATCCTCTAAAAACTTAACTCCCTTTGAACTATAGGGATCCCCGCTCAGAAAATCTCTGGTCAATCGCGCAGCACCTAATGGTAAAGACAATGTTGCTTCAGGGTTTTCATCAACACCCAAAGCTATTTCAAGTGAACCGCCACCAATATCTAGAACGAGAAGTTTTCCAGCAGACCAACCTAACCAGCGGCGCACAGCCAAGAAAGTCATTCGAGCTTCTTCATCGCCAGTAAGGATTTGTAAGTCAATCTGGTGGCGTTGATTAATATCTTCAATAATTGTTGGACCATTCTTAGCATCACGAATGGCGGAAGTTGCAAAAGCTAAAATCTCATCAGTTTGATTTTCATTAGCGTGTGCCACAGCATCAGCAACAGCTTGATGCAGGAGATCAATTCCTTTGGCAGTAATAGAACCTGATGTATCAAGATACTCAGTGAGCCGAAGTTCGACTTTGAAATTTGTGGCTGGGGCTGGACGAGCACCCACATGTGCATCCATCACCTGTAAATGGATGGTATTTGAGCCCACATCTAGAACGCCTAATCTCACCGGCACAACCTATCGTTGAGGCTGGGCTGAACCCACGATTTTAAGTTTTTGGATTCCACTGCCATAATTGCCGCTGGTCGAAAGATCGATACGTGTTCGCACGTAGGCCTCTCTAGCTCAGTGGTAGAGCAGCGCACTTGTAATGCGCAGGTCGTCAGTTCAATCCTGACGGGGGGCTCGTCGTTTTAGAAGGGGGAGATCATGTCTTCATTTCCTTATGATGAATTTGCCGATGCATTGGCAGCCAATGATGAATACATCAAGACATTCAAATACTCAGGGTTAACCGGTACTGCCCAAAAAGGCCTGGCTATTGTCACCTGCATGGATTCGCGTATTAATCCACTATCTGTCGTTGGGATGAGTTCAGGGGATGCCAAGATTTTGCGTAATGCGGGAGCACGTGTGACTGATGACGTTTTGCGTACATTGGTTTTGGCAACATATTTGTTAGGCGTTAAAAGAATCTTAATCATGCCTCACACCAACTGCCGTATGGCCCAAGTGGATGAGGCTGAAATTCACCGTGAGATTGATACTAAATATGGAATCGACACATCAGAACTCGAATTCAAAACCGTGGCTGACCAACAAGCGACTTTGATTGAAGATGTGAACTTGGTTCGAAACTATCGTTTGCTCAACACTGGAGTTTCAGTGGGCGGTGCAATCTATGATGTTGCAACAGGAAAAATTACTCCGATTGATTGTTAGTTCGCCGAACCGGTGAGCGCGTAATTGGATAGCTCAGATCTTCTAAAAACTGCATCATTACTGCGATAGCTAGTGCAGGTTTTTCCTTAATTAAACTATGTGAAGTGCCAGGGATAATTGCTAACTGCCCTAGCGGCAGAGCCTCATAAAGAGAGATTGTGTGATCGTGTGCGATGACATCGTCATCTCCTGCCATAACTAAAACAGGGCATTGAATAGAGGCAATTTCACTAATAGAGATATCAGGCTCAGTTTTCCAAATTTCATTCATTCGCTTGATTTTTTCCAACAGAGTGTGAGGAGCATCAGGTGATATTAAGTTGTATTCAGCTTGGTCTTCTTCAGAGACAAAAGCTTCTTCAAAATCACTTAGGGGTGCGCTGTAGTGGTAATTAGCACCAAATGCCACAATAGATTTCACTAACTCAGGACGTTTTATTGCAACCATAAGGGCGATGATTCCGCCATCGCTATAGCCAACTAAATGTGCTGGCTCTTTCACAACATCTTCTAAATATGCGATGGCCTCTTGGCATTGAAATTCGAAGTGCAGACTCCCAGGTTGATCACCCGTGAAACCATGTCCAGCTCGATCGTATGCAAAGACATGAAATTCATCTTCAAGTGGTGGAACCATTAAGTAATCCCAGGCAGAAGTCTTACTCAAACCACCATGAAGTAGCACAACGGCTTCGCCATCATGTTCCCACTCATAGTTATAAACCTGATGATTTCGCAGATTTATATATTCAGGCATTACAAGGAATCCATGATGTGGCGATTACCGCGATCAAAAGTTAAGTAGTTCCATGTCCAGTCGGCCATGGTTCCAATCTTGTTGCGACCACCTAATAGATAGAACAAGTGCAACCATAACCAGGCATACCAGGCTGGGATTCCAGCCATTCGAAAACTCTTCACTTCAACAACTGCTTTGTGGCGCCCAATGGTGGCCATCGATCCTTTATCAATATATTTGAAATCTTCTAACGCTTGTCCGTTAGCTAAGCGCTTTATTTGCTTTGCAATAAAGCGTCCCTGCTGCATAGCAACTGGTGCAACCATAGGAAGAAAACGGCCATCTTTTCCAACAAAACCTGCGACATCACCGATAGCAAAGATGCCTGGGTAATGCTTGACCTGCAATGTGTTATCGACATCAATACGTGTGCTTATGAGTGGAAGATTTAATTTTTCGCTGGCAGGCTCACCTTTAACGCCAGCTGCCCAAATAGTTATCTCTGAAGGAATTGATTCACCATTCTTTATAATAATCGACCGTGGTTTTATCTCTGCCACTGCGGTATTTACTAGAACATTCACGCCAAGCTTCTCTAAATCCTTTTGTGCACGCGCAGATAACTTCTCTGAAAACATCGGCAGAATTCGAGGACCAGCTTCAATCAAACTAATTCGCATGTGTGATGCCGCATGAGCTTGATCATTTTTAAGTGGACCACGAACTAACTCAGCAAAGGCACCAGCCATTTCAACGCCAGTTGGTCCACCACCAACGACACAAATTGAAAAGATTGTGTCATCTTCAAAGCGGCAGAGATCTTCAAATCGACGCATCACCTCTGCGCGAATCAATAAAGCTTCGCTCACACTCTTCATTCCAAGTGCGTGTTCACTAACCCCGGGGATTCCAAAATCTGCAGTCACAGAGCCAAGTGCAACAACGAGTTGATCAAACTCTAAAACTTCACTGCTATCTAACTTAATTGTCTTGTTCTTATGGTCCACGGAAATAGGAGAGCCCATTCGAAACTGGACTCCAGTTTTTCTAAGTGCGCCGCGAATTGGATGGGCCACATGGTCTGCTGCAAGACCTGCCGTGGAGACCTGATAGAGCAGCGGTAAAAAGGTTTGGAAGTTGTGGCGATCAACCACAGTGACATGGGCAATATCTGCCATGGCCCGGGCAGCGGTGAGTCCGCCAAAGCCGGCGCCGAGTATTACTACCCGGGGCTTTTGAGATGTCTTTTCCATGGAGTAAGTCTAGGCTTCGCAACATGTCCGTGCCCAATCAAAGCCGCAAGTACCTTGTCACAGGTGCATCTGGCTACGTGGGTGGCCGTTTAGTGCGCGCGTTAGTTGATGAAAGTAGCGATGTTCGAATTTTAGTGCGAGATAAATACAAGATTCTTGGCCAACCGTGGGCAACGCAAGTAGATATTTGTGAGGGTAGTGCTGAAAATATTGCTGACATGGACCGGGCATTAACTGGGGTTCACACAGCTTTCTACCTTTTGCACTCTATTAATTTAGGTCCAAATTTTGATGAGATTGAAAGCCAGATGGCGAAAAACTTTGCTCAAGCTGCGCAGCGCGCTGGAGTCTCACAGATTATCTATTTAGGTGGAATTGCTAATGATGTAAACATAAGTAAGCACCTTGCATCACGGGCAATGACTGGAAAATCTCTAGCAACTACTTCTGTTCCAGTTCTAGAGCTGCGTGCCGGAATCATCATTGGCTCTGGTTCTGCCAGCTTTGAAATGTTGCGCCACTTAACCCACCGCCTTCCAGTCATGACCACGCCTAAATGGGTGATGAATAAGACTCATCCGATTGCTATTCGAGATGTGCTGTATTACTTAAAAGCTGTTGCAAAGTTAGAGACCCCAGTTAACCGAGTCTTTGATATTGGTGGCCCAGAGGTGCTTTCTTATGCTGACATGATGCAAAAGTTTGCAAAACTATCAGGATTAAAAAAGCGCTGGATTATCAAAGTTCCAGTGTTAACACCAGGACTTTCAAGTTTATGGATCGGATTAGTAACACCTGTGCCAACCGCTCTTGCCAGGCCACTAGTGGGATCACTGATTAGTGAAGTTGTTGCAGATCCAGCAAAATCAATTGATGCATTAGTTCCAAAACCTGCAGAGGGTTTGATTGATGTTGAAAACGCTATCTCTTTAGCGCTTTCAAAGATTACAACTCATGGCGTTGAAACACGTTGGTCAGATGCAGCGATGCCAATAGCGCCTTGGCAAAAAGCTCAAGGAGATCCTGAGTGGGCAGGTGAAATGGTTTTGCGTGATCGCAGAGAAACACTCACCGAAGTTCCTGCAGAGAAAGTCTGGCGCCAGATTGAAAAAATCGGCGGTGACAACGGCTGGTTTGGTTCAGATTTCTTGTGGTGGGCACGTGGAGTTTTAGATCGATTCCTCTTTGGCGGAGTGGGGTTGCGCCGTGGCCGTAGAGATCCTGATTTCTTGCGCGTGGGTGAGAGTTTAGATTTCTGGAGAGTAGATGAGCTAGAACCGGGCGTGCGATTAAAACTTTATGCTGAAATGGTTTTACCTGGCAAAGCATGGTTAGAGTTCACAGTCTCAACCGTTAATGGAAAGACAAAGATTGTTCAAGAGGCAACTTTCAATCCTCGTGGACTTGGGGGGCAGATGTATTGGTATGCAGTTGCACCCTTCCATCTCTTTGTCTTTCCAACAATGCTGCGAAACATTGTGAAGAAAGCACGAAGCAGTGCATGAGTTCACGCCAGAGGTTCAAGCTTTAGCTGCTGAAGTTTTGGCATACAGCCTTGATCGTTTAAAGAACGACCCACCACTCGATGGTCCTCGAACTGCAGAGGATCTATACAACGCAGTAGGAAACACCATTACTGCTCGTGGTTTAGGTGGACATGAAGCTCTAGAAGTTTTCACCTCTGTATTAGCCAAAGCCTGTATTTCAACAGATCACCCACGCAACTTAGCCTTTATTCCATCTGCTCCTAGTGAGTATGCAAACCTTTTTGATTTAGTAGTTGGCGCTAGTGCGCTCTATGGCGGTTCGTGGCAAGAAGGAGCAGGTGCTGTTTTTGCTGAAAATCAAGCACTTCGCTGGATTGCAGATTTAGCAAAGTTGCCAGAGGAATCTGGTGGCGTTTTTGTGCAGGGCGGAACAATTGGAAATCTTTCCGCGCTAGTTGTTGCGCGAGCAGAGGCGAGAAAGAAACATCCAGGTGCTTCTCGTTGGGTGATTGCATGTAGTGAAGAAGCACATTCATCCATTGTTAGCGCTGCAAATGTGATGGATGTTGATGTTTTGAAGGTGCCGGTTGCATCTAATGGAAAGCTCATGGGAGATGCAGTTGCTCAGGCAATTGATCATCTGCATGCAACCACTACGCATCGTGTGTTTGCTGTAGTTGCAACAGCTGGAACAACAAACCTTGGAATCATCGATGACTTACAAGGTATTGGCAGCGCAGCACATGAGCGCGGAATCTGGTTTCACGTTGATGGTGCTTATGGATTAGCTGCGTTGTGTGCTCCATCTGTGCGAGCACATTTTGATGGGGTAGAGGCTGCTGATTCTTTAATCGTTGATCCACACAAGTGGTTGTTTGCTCCTTATGATGCCTGCGCACTAATTTATCGTGAACCAGAACTTGCCCGCCAGGTTCACTCACAACATGCTTCTTACTTGGACACATTAAAAGATGGGGCATGGTCGCCATCTGATTATGCAATTCAATTAACTCGCCGCACACGTGGATTACCTTTTTGGTTCTCACTTGCTGCCTATGGCACCGATGCATATACCGAAGCGATGGAACAATCATTAACTGTGGCCCAACAAGCGGCCGAGTTAGTGCGCTCTCATCCAGATTTAGAGTTAGTGTGCGAACCAGAACTTTCAATCGTTGCATTTACACGCAAAGGTTGGAGTTCTAGTGATTACCAAAACTGGTCAGAAAAACTTCTCTCTGATCAAATCGGTTTTATTCCACCGTCATCTAACAATGGTCAACCAATTCTGCGATTTGCAATCGTTAATCCATGGACAAAAATCAGCGATATTGAAATGATCCTTTCCACCCTTTAAATCCCACAGTTTTAGCGCTCACCCGATACGATTTCTCCTATGTCCGCGCAAGAAGAACCCACTATGCACGTTGGTCTAAGCGAGCTTGAAGTCCGCATCCTGGATTTTGAAGCGAGCTGGTGGCGCTATGCAGGGGCAAAAGAGGCGGCAATCAAGGAGCTATTCGAGCTTTCGGCTGCCCGGTATTACCAACTTCTTAATGATTTGATCGATCGGGATGATGCTCTAGCCGCCTCTCCCATGCTCGTGAAGCGCCTTCGCCGCCTGCGCGAGGCCCGCATGAACACCCGCACAGCCCGCTAAGCCCCAATCCACCCGTTTTGCGCATGGGAAATAACTCCCGTAGATTTGGCGTTAGCACTCTCGGGGTGCGAGTGATAAAGCCCCCGCAAACGAACGATTACATGAAAGCGAGCACAACTCATGGCAAAGCAGATTGCCTTTAATG
>Ga0194050_1000427_pt1 | contig 14875 bp, 9 predicted proteins | sample SepL2310m_MetaG_FD_148657 | JGI IMG/M metagenome (GOLD analysis project Ga0194050, IMG submission 148657) | Anoxic zone freshwater microbial communities from boreal shield lake in IISD Experimental Lakes Area, Ontario, Canada - Sep2016-L239-10m | ecosystem: Environmental > Aquatic > Freshwater >...
ATTGGATGCCCCGTGGTTATCCTTCGATTTGGACCCAATATAAAGGGAGGGGAACTGAATTTTTTCGTGCAGAGCTTCCTTTGATTTGCGATTGGATGCGAGGTAAATCGAGGGTCTTTCCTATGAATCAATTGGGGTCTGATGGGGGAGGATCTATCCTAGGCAATGAATTTCAATCAACTCGCTTTTGCGATAATCAGTTTTATTGGATTGGTTCTGAAACCATAAATGAAAACAGGCTCAACTACGCCCAATCTTGGAAGCCTAATCTTCAACCTGCTAGCTTCTTTGTAAAATCGGATGTTGCTAGCAACAATATTATAATCAAAACTTATGGTATGAAAAACTTCTATCTCCTGTTTGGTAAGAATTCCAAAGGAGAATCTCAAATTGATTTTGATAAACCTGTTTCTGTAACTTCTAATTTAATCTCCAAGTGGAACGGGAAGGTAACGCCTTCACTCGATACCCTGATGGAAACTTTTCTCGAGACTGGCGATAGAAAAAATCATGTTTATGCTAAAGTGCTAATCAAACCTTAAATAAAAAAGGGGACTGTCAAACAGTCCCCTTAAACCAAATAAGTTTTACTTAAACTTTAATTACAGACAAAATGGTGATGTCTTCGTTTGGAACATCTCCGTGCCCCATTTTGTTCCCGGTTTGCACGCCTTCGATGGTATCGAGGATTTCCATTCCGGAGGTAACCTTGCCAAACACGCAGTAACCAGCGCCATCGCCTGAATTGGCTCTGTTTAAAAAATCATTATCTTTGACATTAATAAAAAATTGACTCGAAGCGCTATCGGGATCAGGTGTACGGGCCATTGCAATAGTGCCCCGCTGATTGGTCAGCCCATTGAAGGATTCATTTTTGATGTTTCCTTTAGTTGCTTTCTGTTTCATTCCGGGGTTAAAGCCACCACCTTGAATCATGAATTTCTTAATGACCCTATGAAAAATCGTGCCATCAAAAAATTTGTCTTCTACATAAGACAAGAAGTTCGTGACGGTGATTGGTGCAGCTTTTTCATCCAGTTCGATAGTGAATTCGCCCTTGGATGTATTAACCTTAACACTTGGATTTGCCATGATCTATTTCTCTTTCTTAATGGGGATTATTTTACACGGGTGACGGATTTGATGACTACATCTTTGGTTGGCACATCGCCAATTTGCCCTTGAATAGACATCGTTTCGACTTTACGGATTTTGTCAACCACATCCATTCCTTCAACTACTTTGCCAAACACGCAGTATTTTGGTTGGTCAAGTTTTGCATTGTCTACAGTGTTGATGAAAAATTGACTTGTTGCACTATCTAAAACACTGGTACGAGCCATAGCGATTGAACCTCGAACATTGGAAAGCCCGTTGCCTGATTCATTCTTGATGGGGGCTTTGGTTTTCTTTTGTTTCTTTTCGAAGTCTGAAATCACTTTGGCGTCTTGAAGGCCTGTTTCAAAGCCGCCACCTTGAATCATGAAGTCTGAAATAACACGGTGAAAAATGGTGCCATCGTAAAACTTATCATCTACATAGGAAAGGAAGTTTTTTACGCTGATTGGTGCAGCACTTTCATTAAGTTCAACCTTGATATTGCCAAGGGATGTTTCAATATTGACCACAGTTCTTTTTTCTTGGGCAAAGGCACAGGAAGTGAAAGAAACTGTTAAAGCTGCAAAAAGCGACATGGCTAAAGATAAACGCATAGCTTAAACTCCTGAAGAATGGTTAATGATTGGGGAAATAATAGCAGTTTTCTTAATGGTTGTCTTCCCTCAAATCATAAAAGTTTTAAACGCTACATTTTTTTTATAGATGCTTGTGTTTTTTACCATCCTTTCGCTAAACTTATCATAGATACTTATAGCTTAAGGAGATAAGCAATTTCATGTTGCCACTTGATACGATCGAAAAACCAGCGCCAAGCAAACGATTGCCCTCATGGATGAAAAAACAATTTCCTGTGGGCAATGAAAATTCGTTCACCCAATCATTGCTGGACGAACTAAAACTTGAAACAGTATGCGAAAACGCGCGTTGTCCAAATAGGGCAGAGTGCTATTCGCGAAAAACCGCAACCTTTATGGTGCTGGGGAATGTTTGTACCCGACCTTGTGGTTTTTGCTCGGTCCCCAAGGGTGAGCCCCTTCATGTGGAAGATGATGAACCCGAGCGCGTTGCAGAAGCTGCATTTCGCTTAGGTTTGCGTTTTGTTGTCATCACTTCGGTTACCAGAGATGATCTTCCAGACGGTGGCGCTGATCACTTCCGCAAATGTATTCTTGCTGTCAGGAAAAAAACGGGAGCTGCTGTCGAAGTTCTTACTCCAGATTTTCAAGGTGATATGTCTGCGGTTGATATTGTGCTTTCTGCTGATCCCGAAGTCTTCAACCACAACATGGAAACTGTTCCAAGGCTTTATAAAAAAGCCCGGGGCAGGGCAATCTATGAGCGAAGCCTTGCTGTTCTCCATCATTCAAAAAAAACCAAACCCCACATTGTAACTAAATCAAGCATCATGCTTGGCATGGGCGAAACCAACGACGAATTGATGGAAGTTTTTGCTGATCTTAGAACCGTAGATTGTGATACGCTCACCTTGGGTCAGTATCTTTCTCCAACCTTGAAGCATATGCCTATTGCCCGGTTTGTTCCACCTGAAGAGTTTGATTACCTTGCAGTTCTTGCCCGATCTTTAGGCTTTAAGAAAGTGGTTGCGGGGCCTTTTGTTCGTTCCAGTTACCATGCAGATGAAATGGCTGAAGTAAATCTTCATCCTGTTAATACACATTAAATTACGAGATCAGTTGCCAATGCCTAAGGGGCTGTTCGTGAGTATGGATGGCTTGGATGGTTGTGGAAAATCCACGCAAGTAAGAAATCTTGCCGATCGCCTCAGCGATTTGGGCTTTAAATCAACAACATGTGTTGATCCAGGTGGTACTGAAATCGGAAAGACTTTGCGTGAAATTCTTCTGCACCATAAATCTCATATTGCGACCCGATGCGAAGCTCTTTTATTTATGGCAAGCAGGGCTCAACTTGTTGATCAGGTTATCCTGCCCGCACTCGAAAAGGGCGAGGTTGTTATTTCCGACAGGTATCTACTTGCCAACATCGTGTATCAAGGATACGCAGGCGGTTTAGATTTAGATCAACTTTGGCAGACAGGCTTGTTGTCTACGGGTGGATTAATTCCTGATATTACTTTCTTACTAGATCTTCCCGTTTTGGTTTCACGCCAAAGAGTAGGGAAGCCATCGGATCGATTGGAACAACGATCAGATGAATATTTTGAAAAAGTAAGGATGGGCTTTTTATCCGAAGCAAAGATTGGTAGACAGAAAATCAAGGTTGTTGATGCACTGAAATCCGTAAGCATTGTCGGGGATTTAATATTTGCAGAAGTGAAAAACTTGCTCGATACCCGTAGCGCTTAATAAGTCACCTTTTTAGAGAAAGGTTTTCTTTGTCCTGGAAAGATATCGTAGGCCATGAAAGCCAGATTAAATACATGCTCCAAGCCTGGAAAACAAACAAGCTTGGGCAGGCTTACTTTTTCCATGGCCTTGATGGCGTTGGGAAACGAACCCTTGCCATTGAATTTGGAAAAGCCCTCTTATGTACATCCAACAGCACTTTTGAAGCTTGTGGATTATGCCCCTCTTGCAAATTAGTTGAAGCTGAGAATCATCCAGATTTACAGTTAAATGGCTGCCCAAAAGAAGTGCATGAGTTTCCCCGTGAATTAATGAAAGAAATTCTCGAAGGGTTTTCTTTTAAAGCTTCTCGGGGGGGCGCGAAAGTTCTGGTGATTGACGATTGCGATCTTTTAAATGAAGAATCTGGCAATATTTTTCTCAAATCTTTAGAAGAACCGCCCCCACATTCCATCATATTTTTGATCGGTACCAGCCTAGAGCGCCAGCTAGAAACGATTCTTTCCCGCTGCCAAAAATTGGCCTTTCATGGTTTGAATCAAAGCGAAATTGCAAAGGTGTTTTCGAATAATCAAATCGAAGGAAGTTTCGATTTAAATAAAATAACCAGTGCTTGTGGCGGGTCTGTTTCCCAGGCGATCATGTTGACCAACCCTGAATTTTCCCAAGTGGAAGATTCATTTTTCGCTGAAATTGTTATGCCGATGCCTGATCCCGTTAAACTCGTTAAAATGGTGATGGATTTTATTGAAGGTGCTGGAAAGGAAACTTCTGGCCAAAGGGTAAGAGCTAGGTGGTTGGTTCATGACACACTTTCTTGGTTGCGTAATCAGATCGTTACGGGGGATTCATTGCACCGCCATCGGTTCCTGTTGCCTGCAGCAGTCAATATCGAAAAAGTTCTGGCAATGTTAGAGGCTTGTTTTCAAGCAGAAAATCAAATTCAAAGAAGAGTCCAGCTTAGCCTTACGGTTCAGTGGTGGGTTGATGGGTTGATTTGGGCTGATTCGCTAACCGCGTTTGATTCCCATGTTGGTGCTCTCTAATCAAAATTCAATTAAATGGGTTATTGTTTCTTGCCAAGAGAAGAACAACTTCATGTTTGTTTCCAACAATTGTTGGGAATGAATCAAGAATGAACAATTTTCTGAGTCATCGTTTAGAAGGTGAATATCTTTTTGATTTTGCGTGGAAGATTGGATCAATGCAGTCTCTTCGATTTGAAAATGTAAATCGTTTATCATTCCTAAAATCTTTTGACCTTTTCTAAGGGCATCATAAAGAGGAAGTGAGATTTCAAAAGGGATGGCATCTCCCATGATTTCCAACCCATAACGCAGGTATTTGATTTTAAGCCTGAACGCATGTAAACCTTCTTTTGAATCAATAACAGTGTTGATATTAGTTTTAAATTCGTCAACTATTTTCATAAGGCTTAGTTTGGACCATTCAAAAAAACTAGTTGATGCAGGTTTGTTTTCTGATGTGATTAGTTTGGAGCTGGTTTTTAAGAGGCGAAATACAAGCTTTTCAGCTTTTACATTGAAGAATTTTAGAGCATCTTTTTCAAAACTAATTCGGTTGGCCCAAAGAAATCCCTGTAAAAACGGTTTGCTGTTTTCTGGAGTTGATTCCTTATTGTATTTGTTGCAGGCTTTGTAAAAAACATCCCAGTTACGCATCGGACCAAAATGATCCATCAGTTTTTTTGTTCGAATTTGAACTTTCACCAACATTTTTCTAGGTGCCACTTGCTTGAATAATTTAATTGCAGTAGTCAACTTCCTGCTAGCAACTCTTATCTTATGCACCAATTTGGGTGATAAATTCTCGCTTTTGTTTTGCGCATCTAATACCTTGGCTAGGGATTGAAGCCTCGTTATCAAAATATGTTTGCAACCATCGTTAAGAGAGGTTGAAGAATTTATTTCAGGTTGCCAAGGGTTGGTTGATTGTTTGTTTTTCATGATTGAAAGAGGGGTTTTCTGACTTGGATTTGTTCATTCGGTTTCATGAAATACTGATTATCTATTCCGAGGTCTTCCTGCATTAAAATAGATTTTATTAACAGGGCGGTAGCGGGAGAAGTTTGTAACCCTTGGCGAAAATGCCCCGCAGCAAAATATAAGTTATCTGATTCGGGTGATTTCCCTATTAGGGGTGAATTTTTGCTGCATCCCGGTCGTAAGCCTGACCATTGGTCGATAATTTTTGCCTTGTTAAGCTGTGGGATAAGATCGCATGCCATTTTAAAAAGATAGTCTTTCCCCTCAGAAGAAGTGCTTCCGTTAAAGCCCACATCTTCTTCTGTGGACCCCACCAATATCAAGCCTTCCCCTCTTGGGACAATGTAGCATTTTTCTTTGAGGATGATTTCTTTGAAGGGAAGAGAGGTTTGCATTAAAAGCATTTGCCCCCTGATAGGGAAAATGTGCGTGTCAATTTTTTCTTGTTGTAAAAAATCTCCGGACCATGGCCCTGCAGTAATAATGAACTGTCCTGCATTAAAAACACCACTTCCTGATTCTAAACCGATGACTTGCCGGCCTTTTTTTATAAAGCCAGTTATTTTGCAATCATTGTAAAATCGAACTCCTAGTAATTTGCATGCTTCTGTTAAAGCTTTTAAATGCCTTGGATTTCTTATTTGTGCCATCTCTGGGAAATAAGTCGTCTTGCAATGTTTTGTATCAAGGTGAGGTGCTAAAGATTTTAAATTAATTTCAGATATTCTTTCGAAATTAATGTTTTCATTGGCCCAAGCTTGTTCATTTGTTTCGTCATAACACGAAGTTAGTTCCAAACCACCACATTTGAAATACCCATTATTTATGTTGGTGAATTGGAGGAGTTCAGAAGATAAAACTGGGAAAAGTTGACTACTTTTCGCCCTCAACCAATCTGCGGGGTTTGCTGCGAGATCCGGATTTCCCGGAGGAATAATTCCAGCGCCCGCCCACGATGCTTTTCGATAACCTAGAAACTGATCTATCAAGCTTACCTTTATCTTGTTTTTTGCAAGTTCATAGGCGGTATTTAGCCCAATGACTCCTGCACCAACGATAATTACATCTTGTGATTCCATATTGTTTTTATAGGGAAATAAGCCTTATGTTTCCGAACGATTATTGAGTAAAATCCTAGTATTCGTAAAATAATATTTTACATAACTTCGATAGGATGGCATCTGTGGCATTCGATTTGCATACTTTGGAACTGTTGCAGTTCCCAAAAATCCGGGAAATGACGGCCTCTTATTGTTTCACATCCTTGGGAAAAGAACGCGCTTTTCAAATGAATTGGGTTGATAGTTTTGATGTTTTGCGTGATGAAATCCTTCTTGTTACCGAAATGGTTAAAAGTCTTTCTTTAGACCAAGCCCCTCCTTTTGCAGGCTTATCAGATATTCGTATATTGGTTAGGCGTGCATCCATCGGTTCGCAACTCACCGCAGAGCAACTCCTGCAAATCTCCGATGCTTTGGTATGTACGGGGCATATGTATCGTTATCGTATGCGATTGCACGAAACGCTTATGACTTTATCTGAATTACTTGCGCCTGTTGATGATTTAAGTCTTACCGCAAAAATGATCCAGGGTTGCATTGATCCAAGAGGTCAGGTTTTGGATATGGCAAGCCCAGAACTTGGTGCAGTTCGCTTGAAAATTTCGGTAATTGAGGATGCGATCCAAGTACAGATCAGGAAAATAATTGCTGACCCTGAAATCAAGAAAATTTTGCGTTATCCGAATGCAACTTTCAGTGGTGATCATTGTGTTTTGCCTATCCCAGCTAATCACAGGATGAAAATTCAGGGGGTGGTTCATCGCACCAGTAGTACGGGTGATACGCTTTATATTGAACCCGCGCGTGTTGCAAAACTTAGCTCTGAAAGGGCGGTTTTAAAAGCTGCCGAACTTCGTGAGATAGGGAAAATTTTGCGCAGGCTTAGCTCTGAAGTCGGGAAAATCGCTATCCCAATTACGGACTCTCTCGAGATTCTGGCTCATGTTGATCTGGTTTATGGGAAAGCTAAATTTTCTAACGCTTTTCTCATGGTTCCTCCAATCATAGACAAAGGGTCGTTGCTTTTACTTAAACAGGCACGCCATCCTTTGGTCGAAGATTTGTTGAACAAACAAAGTCTTTTGGTAACTTCTTCCGGGGAAACAAAAAAGATTGTTCCCATTGATGTCACATTGGGAAGTGATTACCGCCTGTTGGTGATTACCGGCCCAAATACTGGCGGGAAGACCATCTCGTTAAAGACAGTAGGTCTTTTGACGGTAATGGCGCTATCAGGAATGCATATTCCGGCTTTGGATGGTTGCGTAATTCCCAAACTGGAAAATGTTTATGCAGATATCGGAGACGAGCAAAGCATCGAGCAGTCGTTAAGTACTTTTAGTTCTCATATCTCAAGAATTTCAGAGATATTTAAAAAGGTGGGTGGAAAAAACCTTGTTCTTTTGGATGAAATGGGGGCAGGTACCGATCCGATCGAGGGCGCGGCATTGGGGCGCGCAATTCTTGATGGTCTCGGAGAGAAAAATTGTCTTGGTATGGTTACCACCCATCTTGGTGATTTGAAAACTTACGCTCTTGATCATGATTTTGCCCAAAATGCCGCTGTCGAATTCGACCTCGAAACATTACGACCAACCTACCGACTGTTGACAGGCAGGTTTGGCAAAAGTAATGCATTGAGAATTGCTAAGCGTCTTGATTTTCCGATTGAGTTGTTAAGGAAAGCCCATCGGCATCTTAAAAAGAAACGGAAAGGGAGAAAGTTGTTGAAGTTGCAAAGGGAAAAGCAAGAAGTATCAGATGAGCATGGGCTTATTTTGCAAGCGGAAGTTGAAGCAAGGAAGCAGGATATATTAATTAAACAACAAGAGTTTGCAAAACAACGCGAGTTAGAAAAAGCACAAATATTAGCTAACTTTCGTTTGCAATTGAAAGCAGGAGATATCGTGTTGGTTCAAAGGTTTGACAAGCAAGGCCGTGTTGTTCGTGTTGATGAAAAAAAAGGCCAAGTCAAAGTAAATGTGGGTCTAGGAGAATGGGAGATTCCCATGGATGAAATATTCCCACTTGCTCAAAAAGACTAAGCTCTTTCAGTGATAAGTTCGTGAATTATAAAGGTTTTATTTGCGAAATCGTGCTAGTTTCGATTGCTTTGTATCCTATAGGATTTAACAATTCAGGTTTTACTTTTCCGAGATAACACAGCATTATTCCAACTGCCAACCCTTCGATGATTGCAAGGGGCAGATGAATCATACAAGTGATAAAAATGATTGGTTCCAGATTTGGAACTGCGCAAATTAGCATCGTTGTAGTATGTAAAAGTATGGTGAAAAGTACACCTAGCAAGCCAATGAAAAATCCTAAGGCAAAGAGCATACCATTTCTTGATTTAAATAAAACCCAAGTCGCAATCATTGATCCAATTGTAAATCCAAAAAGTGATATAGGGGAAGCTATATACAAAAAGACATGATTCAGGATTTCAGATTTTTCATCATATTTAAATTGCCAGACGAGCATAAGAATACCAGAAATGGCTGCAAAAATACTGGTGATGATAATGGAGAAACAAATGGATAATTGGATGGCAGGTTTGCCTTGCAGAAGAGGCTTTTGAATGATTTTTGCAAAATGGCTTATGAATAGTGCCGGGATGGTCATGACGCATATGTTGAGCCCAAGGGAAAGAAAGCCGCCATGGGCAAAAAGCAGCGATTGCAAAAACAAAGCAGGAGCGATTGCAAGGACAGCGCGTTGCCCGAGGATGACGCCAATGAGCCCGTTAAGAAGCAAATGTGTTTTAGGTCCACCCGGGACTTGGATGGGAAATAAGCTTGCCAGAAAAAACACCGCGGTAAGTAGAGATATTTTTGGGATTTCATCGTTGGCGAGGTGTCTGCTTCCCAAAAGAAGTAAAAGGAGTGCGATGATCCAACCTGCAATTATTCCAGGCCCTTGGATTAATCCATCGGGCAAGTGTACGCCAAAGATAGGTTCGAAAAAATACATTAATTATGGTCAGGGGGTTGTTGATTCATTGCGCTTGTTGCTTTGTTTTTGATCATTACTGTTTCTTTAATTTCTTTGATGGTGGCCTTTTTAACTCGGTAGTACATATTCCAGGGGATTCCCAAACTTGTAATCAAAAGAGTGTAGTAAGAAATTGTTACAGGGTCATGTAATTAATTTCAAGATTTCACCCTGACAAAGTGCTCTAGGTGTTCTTTCAAGAATTCACTTAGTTTTGATAATGTGAAGTCTTCTGGCTTGCGGAATTTCAGAACAATCACATCCATTTCATTGCGATGCTCGATTAATTCTTGTTCAAAGCCAATACCTTTTGCCATATCCAGATTTACTTTCCCACTAGGTCCGGAAAGCCTTGCTTCCAAGAATTCATTTCCTTTGGTTTTAACCATCATCCAACTATGGGAAATGCCTTTAACCCTGAAGGTAACGCAATCTCTGCTATCCCATTGCACCTCGATGTTTTTGCCTGATGTGCCTGCGCAATCCAAGATGTCTTTCAAAATAGTACGATCCCAGTAAAGCTTTTTGCCGATGGGGAAGCCTTTTTCGCCCAGATGCCATTTGTCCCCATGAAGTTTCCAAGGCATGAGGTCTTCAGGTTTCAGGGCCAATCGCTTGATATGATCGAGATATGCGGTAGATGCAGAATCAATGAAGCTTTTAAATGCATCAGTTTGGATTTCAGAAAGGCGATGCACCAAGATGGTGATTTGTTGCCAAGGAGATTTCTTCAAATTCCCAACTCGAACTCTTGATTCATTACTGTAAATCTCGAGGCCCTGGGTGTTGTTTAAAGTTGGAATATCCAGACTGGAGTTTAATTCATCTTCATTGAAAGAGTTTTTGGGGACCCTGAAGACTAGTCGTAAAAGCCATTCGTGTCCGGTAAGGGCATGGCAAAACCATGTTGCGGGTTTTCCTTGTGCAGTAAATTCAACAACACTTCGCTCAGTCCAATCTGCTGGCAGAAGAGCTTTTTTTGTTTGCAGCAGTTTATCTAGAAACTCCAACGCCTTGCCATCCCATCTGCAAGGTTTACCATCGAGTGTAATACGATTGATAGTGTGCCAATTTTTGCCATCGGCTTCCCAAGGCATTTTGACATCTTCGCCAAGGTCTTTGATGTTGATGGTTTTTTCCTTGGCGGAAAGTTCTTTTAATGGATTATGAGGCGTGCGTTCAATTTTAGGGCCAGCTTTCAAAACAGGCAGCAAAGCAATTGCAGTGTGAGACAAGCCATAATGGTTTAATGGTGCGTCAGAGGGATGCAGCTTTTCCCAAGTAGCGGTAACAATGGCTTCGGGTGTTCCTTGAGCGACGACCAAACCGCCTTCCGGGCCCGCCTCTGGGCCAAGATCAATGATCCAATCAGAGCTTTTTATCACATCAAGATTATGTTCAACCACAACCACGGTGTTGCCCAAATCAACCAAACGATGGAGGACTTCCAAGAGTTTTCGAACATCATCAAAATGAAGTCCGGTAGTGGGTTCATCGAGAATGTAAATGGTTTTACCAGTATTGGGGCGCGCAAGTTCTGCAGCGAGTTTAACGCGCTGGGCTTCTCCGCCTGAAAGGGTGGGCGCGGATTGCCCAAGTGCCATGTAGCCCAGACCAACATCATCCAAAGTTTTAAGTATCTGTTTGATTTTGGGTTGGTTTTCGAACAAGGCAAGAGCATCGCTGATGCGCATTTCAAGCACATCTGCGATTGATTTTCCCTTATACAAAACAGCGAGAGTTTCTGGGTTGTAGCGCTTGCCTTTGCAGATGTCGCATTCAAGCCAAACATCAGGTAGGAAGTGCATTTCGATGCATTTTTGCCCATTTCCTTCGCAAGCATCGCATCTGCCGCCCGGTTTATTGAAGCTGAATCTTCGAGGTTGATAGCCCCTGATTTTAGATTCGGGAAGCTTGCTGAATAACTCGCGCAGATGATCGAAAACCCCGGTGTAGGTTGCTGGGTTTGATTGTGGGGAATTCCCCAGCGGATCTTGATCAACATTGATCACTTTATCAACATTCTCAAGCCCCAAAATATCATCATGGGCAGTTGCAGGCGTTTTAGCCCGGTGCAATCTGCGCGCAAGAGTTTGATAAAGAACTTCATTGATGAGCGAACTTTTTCCCGAACCGCTGACCCCTGTAACAGAAATCAACGCACCAAGCGGTATCCATACATCGATATTTTTAAGATTGTTTTGCCTAGCTCCACGAATGCAAAGTGTTCCAGAAGGTTGATATATACCAACCTTGTTAGAAGATAACCTTCTCTTGGTTGGAACAGGAATGGCTTTTTTCCCTGATAGATATTGGCCAGTAAGAGAAGCAGGTGACTTAAGAACCTGCGCCGGAGTTCCGCTTGCGGTAATTGCGCCACCCATGCTGCCCGCACCGGGGCCGAAGTCGAGAAGATAATCTGCAGAACTAATTACTTCTCGATCATGTTCAACCATGATCAGGGTGTTGCCCAGATCGCGAAGTTTTTGCAAAGCTTTCAAAAGGCGTTGATTATCGCGGGGATGTAATCCAATGGTGGGTTCATCAAGAACATAAAGAACCCCAGTGAGTCCGCTCCCTACTTGGCTGGCGAGGCGAATTCTTTGCGATTCCCCGCCTGAAAGAGTAGGGCCTGATCGATCTAAAGTTACATAATCCAGCCCAACATCTACCAACAACTGTAGTCTCCCCACGATTTCTCGGACTAATTCACCTGCAATTTTTTTCTGGGAAGCACTTAGTGTCAACCCTTTGAAATAACTCAGCCCTAATCTTAATGTTGATGATTCCAACTCACCAATCGTGAGTGATGGCAACCCTTTCCCGAAATGTAATTTGCAAGCGGAAGCATCATCACGAAGTCTGGAACCTCTGCAAGTTCCACAAGCCACATCACTAACAAGGCTATCGAGTTTGGCACGATAAAAGGCGCTTACTCTAGAGGCTTCTTCAAGAGCAGGGAAGAGGCCCTTGTATTGGAAAAGTACCTTGGAATTGTTTTTGGTTGAAGAAGGAACCGTGGCTTCAATCCAGTCTTCATTTGCACCATGGAAGACCAATCGTTGCTGGGTGGGTGTAAGCTGATCAAAAGGAGTATCAAGATTAAATCCACCTGCAGAGGCAATGGCCTGCGCAAAAGGTAGGAATCCATCATTTGCTTCAAGGTCGGGCCATGCGGAAAGAGCCCCATTGCGCAAAGTTAAAGAGGGGTTACGAACAAGCAAGGCAGGGTTTGCACCTTGTTGTTTTCCAAGGCCTTCGCAAACAGGGCACCAACCTAGAGGGCTGTTGAAAGAAAAATGATGTGGGTTAAGTGGCTCAAAGCCCCGGTTGCACTTGGTACAGGAAAAATGCTGGCTATATTTGTCTATCTTCCATGTCTCTTCCGCAAATTGATCATCAACATGGGCGACATGAAGCATGCCTTTGCCTAAGTCCAAGCCTGATTCAACTGCATCACAAATTCTGGTGCGCATTCCGGATTTAATAACAAGCCTATCAATTACCACTTCAACATTATGTTTTCTGCGATGGTCAATTTCCGGAATGTTTTCAAGGGTGTAAAGCTTGCCATCAATTCGCACCCGCAGGTAACCCGCACTACGGATCTCGTTAAAAATATCTTCGAAAGAATCTTGACCTTTTCTCTCGATGGGCGCCATCAGGTAGATCTTCGAGCCCTCTTGCATCGATTCAATCTTGGTAATAATTTCATCGGAAGTCTGGGTGCTGACAGGGATGTTGCATTTGGGGCAATGGGGTTCACCCAACCTGCAAAAAAGAATACGAAGGTAGTCATGAATTTCAGTGATGGTCCCGATGGTGGAACGGGGACTCTTGCTGCTGTTTTTTTGTTCGATAGCAATTGCAGGAGATAACCCGGTAACATGTTCAACTCTGGGCTTTTGCATTTGTCCAAGGAATTGTCTGGCGTAAGCGGAAAGAGATTCGATGTATCTGCGTTGTCCCTCAGCGTAAATGGTATCTAAAGCGAGAGAACTTTTGCCCGATCCACTAGGGCCGGAGCAAACCGTCATCTTATCTCTTGGAATGGAAACATTGACATTTTTAAGGTTGTGCTGTTGAGCGCCTGCGACCTCGATGAATTTCAAGGGTTGTTGGGCGCCTTTTTTCTTTGGTGCGGATTTTCCTTCCTTGAGCCCCTTGGATTTAGGATGAAGGTGTTGCTTCAGAGCACCCCCAGTATGCGAGGTTTTGCATTTTTGTAAGTCGTCTGGAGTTCCCGCAAATAGGATTTCGCCACCACCCTTGCCACCTTCAGGCCCAAGGTCAATAATCCAATCCGCAGTCTTGATAACATCAAGATTATGTTCGATGACTAGAACGGTGTTGCCTGCATCTACAAAACCGTGAAGGACTTGCAGGAGTTTCCGAATGTCTTCGAAATGAAGGCCTGTGGTAGGCTCATCAAGAAGATAAAGCGTTTTGCCTGTGGATCTTTTGCAAAGTTCCTTGGCGAGTTTGATTCTCTGCGCCTCACCGCCTGAAAGGGTGGGTGCAGGTTGCCCAAGCTTCATGTAATCCAGCCCGACATCATGCAGGGTTTTAAGCATGTTGTAGATTTTGGGGATATTTTGGAAGTGCACCACCGCCTGCTGGATATCCATTTCGAGCACTTCTTGAATGTTCTTTTCTTTGAAGCGCACCTGCAGAGTTTCCCTGTTGAATCGTCGGCCTTCGCAAACAGGGCAGGGGACCCAGACATCTGCGAGGAAATCCATTTCAAGCCGATTGCTGCCATTGCCTTCGCAAGCTTCGCACCTGCCGCCCGGCCTGTTGAAACTAAAGCGACCTTTCTGGTACCCCCGAATCTTTGCTTCTGGTAACTCTGCGAAAAGACCTCTTATTTCGTCAAACACTTTGATATAAGTTGCAGGGTTGGAGCGGGGAGTTCTACCAATTGCGGTTTGATCAATGTTGATTACTTTGTCAATGTGCTGGTAGCCTTTGATGGAATCATGCTCGCCCGGTGGCATCTTAGATGCATGAACCACCTCTTCAGAATCTTCTTGTGATTCGGCATCTGGATCCGAAGTTGTAGCCTTGTTTAGAAGAACAGAAAGCCCCCTCCTAAGAATATCGTTAACCAAAGAGCTTTTGCCAGAGCCGCTAGCCCCTGTAACGCAAATGAACTTCCCAAGAGGGAATTCTGCGTTAATGTTTTTAAGGTTGTGATGCTTTGCACCAGTGACAGTGATGACTTGAGAGTTTCCGCTACGCCTGTTAGGCGGGCCATCGATGGTGATTTTGCCCGAAAGATATTTGCCAGTGAGACTGTTTTTGTTTGCGACGATTTCATCATAAGAACCTGTTGCGACGATTTCGCCACCACGGATACCAGGGCCCC
>Ga0194050_1000428_pt1 | contig 14872 bp, 16 predicted proteins | sample SepL2310m_MetaG_FD_148657 | JGI IMG/M metagenome (GOLD analysis project Ga0194050, IMG submission 148657) | Anoxic zone freshwater microbial communities from boreal shield lake in IISD Experimental Lakes Area, Ontario, Canada - Sep2016-L239-10m | ecosystem: Environmental > Aquatic > Freshwater >...
CCTCAGGTGCGAGCAAGGTCTTCGTCAAGGGCGTGGCTGGCTCGTTCACGGTGACAGCCACCGGCTACCCGGCCCCGACCTTCTCGGAGACGGGGACGCTGCCCACCGGGATCACGCTGAATAGTTCTGGTGTGCTCTCGGGTACGAGCACGCAGACGGGTTCGTTCCCGGTGACCATGACGGCGACCAACGGCGTGGGCACTGATGCCACGCAGAACTTCACGGTCAACGTGGTCGCAGCCCCGGTGTTCACCTCGGCGAACAACGCGACCTTCACCACGGCTGGATCCAACTCGTTCACGGTGTCCGCTAGCGGGTTCCCGGCTCCGACCTTTGCGGTCACCACCGGGACCCTGCCTTCGGGCGTGACCCTGAACTCGACCACTGGAGTCCTCTCGGGGACGCCGGCGGCCACGGGGGTCACCTCGGTGACTATCACGGCGACCAACGCCGTGAGCAACGCCACGCAGAGCTTCACCCTGACCGCCAACGCCGGACCGGTGATCACGTCGGCCAACTCGACCGGCTTTGTCGCCACCGTGGCCGGCACGTTCACAGTGACAGCCTCCGGCTACCCGGCCCCGACCTTTACGGAGACGGGTGCGCTGCCTGCCGGAATCACCCTTAACGCCACGACCGGGGTGCTGTCTGGCACCACGACTGCAGATGGCACCTACGTGATCGCCCTGAAGGCGACCAACGGGGTCGGCTCCGGCGGTACACAGGTGTTCACTCTGACGGTGGCCACGGCCGTCCCGACGTTCACCTCGGCATCGAGCGGAACAGCGGTTGCGGGGACTCCCTACAGCTTCACCATCCGGGCTATTGGGGCATCACCGATCACCATGTCCACGGCGAGTACGTCGGCCATCACGGCGGCTGGGCTTACGTTTACGGACAACGGCGATGGAACTGCCACAGTGGCGGGGACGCCGCTGGCCAGCGCCGCTGGCCTGAAGACCTGGACCTGGAAGGCGCAGAATGCTGCCGGGAAGACACTTCAGGGATTCGACCTGGCGATCAACTTGGCGCCCTCGATCACCAGTGCGGCGTCCAAGTCGGTCAAGACCGGAGTCGCGTTCTCCATGACCATCACCTCGAAGGGCTTCCCGGTTGCGACCCTGAGCGCAACAGGGCTTCCGGCCGGGGTCACCTTGGTGAACATCGGTAGCGGCAAGGGCACCTTGGCTGGCACTATGCCAGCAGGCGTCCACACCTTCACCATCACCGCATCCAACGGAGTCCTTCCCAATGCCACCCAGCTGTTCACGCTGACGGGCAAGTAGGGGACTTCACCGGCGGGACTTCACCGCCTGAATGGAATGACGGGGCCCACGCCATTGGCGTGGGCCCCGTTGTCATTCAAGGACCAGGTGGGTGCGACCGGATCGGTGGAGGCGCAAATGGTTCCAGCCGAATGGTGTTGACCTCGGCTTCCGCTTGGGCCGTCAGGTCAGGGGCACCCCAGGTCGGCGCTCACGGTCCTGATGCTGCTGACGGAAGATGAATGTTCCCTAGTAGCGAGACGCCCCTCGCCGGTCCGTCGATCCTTACTCCGGAGCGAGGACGAGAGGAATCCTGGCGTGCCGACCGATGGGGGTTCCCCGCCGACCCCATCGGAATCGCCAAGTGGGCCAGCGTGTCGGGTCCGTGCTTCAAGCCTCTCCATCGCGCGTGGGTCAGGGGCGGCAATGGGACCCCGGTCCAAGGTCCTGGCGGCCAGGAGTTCTACCAGACCGGTCCGCTGGTGTGGATGGTCAACCACGGCCTTGCCCCCGGACAGGAGGGCAACGATGCGCAGCGGCGCCTGTATGTCCATCTGCTGACATTCCCTCCGGGGCAACTGCCCCGGCTGGCAACGGGCGTACCGGCGGCGGCCGTGGTTCAGGCCATCGTCTACTACGGCGATGCGTCGCTGCCTGCCGATCCCAAAGACGCATTCGTGGCTCTGGCGAAGCGGTCACCTGACGCCGCAGCTGGCATGGACCGGGCCACACTGCTGACCCTGGGCCAACAGGCGTTCGCTGCGCTGGCGGCAGGGACGACAGCGCAGCAGTTGGTCGACGCACTGGCGAAGGATCCCTTCAGCGAGTTCGACGTCTACGTGGCGACTGTGCCGGACTTACGACATCAGCGCACGCGGCAGAGTCATCGGCGACCGAGGGTGTATCGGATGTTCTGGTCGAACCCGATGCGACCGTGTTCGTCACGGCATCCCTCGACGGCAGCGAACACATCCCTCTTAACGTCATCGAGCTGGTCGGCGGGTATCGACTGCCAGAACTGACGCTGGCCTACCGACATCGACCACTCGTACCAGTGTTCGCAGTCGTCGAACCGAGGGTGGACCACTGTCTTCACGGTCTGGATATCGAGGAAGCCAGCTTCACCCAAGAGCTCCGCCATGCTGGCGTCCGAAGCGAACGGACCCTTACGCCCGGTGGTGCGGGCGTCCTGGACCCCCTTGGGGGCCCGTGCCTGCAGGACGGCATCGACGGTATCGGCCCATCGATCGTCGTAGGTTCCGAAGGTGGAGACGCCCACGCGTCCTCCGTCACTGAGGAGCTCACGCCATGCCCGCAGGGCCGATAGCGGGTCGGGGAGGAAGAAGAGAACCAGCGACGACGCGACGAGGTCATAGGTACCAGGAGGTAGATCGGGGGCCATGGCGTCACCGACCAGCAACTCCACCTCGACTCCTGATCGAGCGGCATCGAGAGCGGTCATCTCCACCATGCGAGGTGACAGGTCGATCCCAGTGACCGAGCCGGTGGGTCCCACTGCGGCTAGCAGCGGGTACAGCACGGCTCCTCGACCGCAACCGACATCAAGTGCCCGTTGACCGGGCTCTGGAGATAGGGCTGCTACTAGTCCAGCGCCTATCGGCTGGAAGAACTCGACACTGACTGCATCGTAGGAGTCGGCCAACTCATCGAAGAGTTTTGTGACCCGCTGCATCTGGTCCATGGTCCAAATGTACACATATCGCTGCGGCGGATCTTGGGGTGTCCCTCGTCGACGCCTGGTTGCAGAGGGACCTACATTCGTCGTCAAGGTCGGTGGTCCTGACGCCCTTGATTCGACGGCATAGGGACTCCGCCACACCCACCTTCGACGCAGTTGTTTCCTGCAGGTAGTGCACGGGACCAAGAACTCGGCACAGACCCGAAGGTCCGCGGCGTCCAAGGCGGTCATTTGCACCTTGGGCAAGACCTGCTCGAACAGAGGAGTGGCCCGTCTGGCGAACCCGACGCAGTTGTGAAATGAGAATTGTTGGGTTATCGTAAAACAGTTAGCGGATGCGATGAACGTGCCGAGGGGCTGGTCAGACATCTGTTCGGACCATTCGCCCAGCGGGGCGATTGGTAGACACCAACTGAAATAGGGGGCATTTCATGATTCGTTCTCGCAAGGCCGTAGCGGTGGCGCTCGGCACCGTTTTGGCGTCGACCTTGGTCGTCGCGGTATCCATCTCCTCGTCGCCGGGATCCGCGTCGGCCACGCCCAGTCCTCAGCACAGCAACAGCAATGCACCGTGGTTTCCGTCGTTGAACGCCTTCGAAGCCTTCGACTCGGGGCGGTCGCACGTCTTCTCCGACGCCTACTTCGGTGGATCCGAGCATCGCGCCAACACGGTGACGAGTCAGTCATCACCTGAACACCAGTACCCGTCGGCCTACAACATGGTCTACAAGGACGCCCAACATGTGTACATCTACGGCGGAAGCTACGGCGACGTCCCGGGCTCGATCGGTGCCTTCGTGGCCCAGGTCGACCCGACGACGTTGCAGCCCATCTGGTACACGCAGTTGATGAACATCACCACTGGCCCTGATGCGGGCACCTGGGACTACCCCGGGGTCATGGGCCTGCTCAACGATGGCAACATCTACGTCACCTACAGCGACAAGTTGGCCAAGGTGAACCCCGGCACTGGTGCGGTGCTCGCCACCCTCGAACTCCCTCACCCGGGAGCAGCGGCTACGGACACCTCGTTCAACGGATTCGATGCCACACCGAACGGAACCATCATCTTGAAGTCGCTCTACCGGACCGCCGGCTGCACCAAGCATGGTCCGAATGCACTTTCGTGCCCAGGACCGGTGCCTCCTTCGGTCATCGTGTCGGTCAACTCCAGCACCATGACCGTGGATGACACCGTGCAGTTGACCCAGCCCGCCGGTGCTCGGCCGACGATCGCGCAGTTCAACGGGAAGACCTACTACTACTTGGTCGAAGGCAGTTTCTACGGTGACGCCTATCCGGTGCGCTACAGCATCTCGTCGACCGGACAGTTCACCTTCGACACGTCGTGGAAGGCGGCCAATGTGAATCCGATCGCCGGAGAGTCCGCCACGACGTCTCTCGGGGTCTTCGGAAACTGGATGGTCATCCAGAACAACTCGCTCAAGTCCCACGTTCCCTTGACGGTGACGGCGATCAGCCAGGCTGACGGTTCCGTTGCGGCAAGCCTGCAGCCGTTCGCCAACATCCCGATCGATCCCACCTATGCGGCAGCCCTGGGTGCCACCAGTTGGGCACCAGCCGCCGTGGCCGCCGATGTGTCCACGGGCCGTATCTACGTCTTTGACACGGCTGCCCGCCTCGTCGACGCCTTGAAGCTCACGGTGACCAAAGGCAAGCCATCCCTGAGTGTCGTCTGGTCGATGCCGGACACCACCACGGAGTTCATGCTGCTGATCGGCTCACCGGAGCACCGGGTGCTCGTGACTACTGACATCCCGACATCGCAGACGCCTGGGGCCAACTCCACCGACAGCATCGTTTGGCGTAGCGCGGCCACTGGAGCAGTGCTGGCCACATCAGCGCAGCTGCCGGCCATGACACAGGGCACCCAGATCCAGCCGTTCTACAACGGCAACGTCTTCTGGGAAGGCGAGATGGGCACGCTCTCGTTGGTCGCACCTCGAGCCAGCCACCCTTCGGAGGGGTCGGACCGCTCGTAGTCAGCGGGTTCTTCACGCGGTTGACGTCTAGCTACTGGCTTGTCGGGCCGGGACTCACGGGAGTCCCGGCCCGACGCCCTCACCCTGGTCGGGTGGCACCCACGAACCCGTCCCAACCGGCCGGTTCCACCCGCACCACGGCACCGGTGTGGGGTGCGCCGAGCATCAGGCCCGAACCAACGTAGATACCTACGTGATCCACCCCGGCTGGCCCCGTGCCGAAGAAGAGCAGATCGCCTGGTCGGACTGCATCTCCGCCGACTACTGCAGGCCCTCGGCCGAACTGATCCTGAGCCACCCGAGGGAGCGCGGTACCAGCTGCTCGAAATGCAGCCAGCGTGAGTCCGGAGCAGTCGAACCCGTCTGGTCCGTTGCCGCCCCATCGATAGGGTTTGCCCAACTGGCCGGCGGCAAACCCGATGGCGGCCACGACGGCACGGTCCACAGATGGATCGTCGGCGAACACCAGGGAGAGCGTCAGCACTCTGTCCACATAGGACCGGTCGTGGTTGTAGGCGAATATGGCATTGCGCAGTCCGGAGGCGGTGCCGGCGCCGTCAGCACACAGCATGGTGGCTGCGGAATAGACGGCGTCGATTGGGTCGTACGGGTTGGCTGGTGATGCGCCACCGGGCCCGACGGTGGCGTAGGCGGCAAAGGTGGCTGGCTCGAATTGCATGGGGCCTTCGGCACCAGCAGCGTTGGCGCCCGAGGAGACGCCTGGGGACGTCGAGCGGCCGCTATCGGACTCGAGTGCTCCGATGGCGGCCAGTACCGACCACGGCAGCCCAGGACAGGTGGCTGCCGCTGCCACCTCCATGGCTTTCCAACCGGGAGGAAGATCGGCCACTTGGCCGATTGCGCCCGAAGTTGTCGTAGCGCTCGGGTCGGGTGCGGCACCGGGTGAGGAACCCGAGAGCCCACCGGTAACAGCGGCGGCCAGGATGGCCACTCCTAGGGACAACGCCATAACCAGGGATGCAGCGGCACCTACCAACTTGCTCACGGAGACTCCTCGTCGATGACGGGGGACTGGGGTGAGCAGTGGCTCAGAGTCGTGCGGTGGCACCGATGGCAGTGGGTCGAGCTTCCGACCTCAAACTGCGACCACAGTCCACCACGGGCGCCGCTGGATGGCAAGGGGTCGTCTGCCAGAAGGGGTGCCCGATCTCATTGCGATCATGGGGAACGTCGGGCGTTCAGCGTTCAGCGTGCGGCGCGCACTCGCAGACGCCGTGGGCGCCGTGCCCCGTTGTCGACGGATCCATCGGCGCCGGTGACCACGAATGCCCCGTTCGGGCAGGCCGCCGCCGCCCGACGGGCCCGTCGCAGGTCGCGTTCCGAGTCGATCACCGGGGCGGCCACCTTGCCAAATCCCCACTGATCGAGATCCACCGCATCAGAAAAGAACAAGGCGCAGATGGCGTGCCCACGGCACAGGGTCGGGTCGATCCGTATCTGGGCGGTCATGTCCACTCCCGGGTGTCGTCACGCCCGATGGCGAGCACCGGTTCCGGTACGGCGAACACGGGGGCATGATCGGCGGCTCGGCAGGCGTGGCCGGCGAGGTGGCGCACCACGTCGTCCTCGAATACATCCAATGTCGATCGGATGAGCCGGACGACCGCATCAGGGTGGCCGCAGGCTCCACTGCCCAGCACGGTGTCGGCCAGAGCGGACATCTTGCGCACACCACGCTTGCGGAACGTCCCAGCCGCTAGCGACTCGCACGAGTCGGCCAGCCGAGGCAGTCCGGCTACGCAGGTTCCGCACTGACCAGCTGACTCACCAGCCAAGTATCGGACGATGCGAGCCGTCTCGGTCAGTCCGCAGGCACCGTGGGGGAGTACACCGAGGAGTCCGCACCCGGGTTGGACGCCGACGGCGGCCAGCGCATCGCGTGAGAACGGAGTCTGCCAGGCATCATCCCCGAGCAACCAGGTACCGGCGAAGCCACCGACCAGCACGGCGGCCGGGGGAGTGGACATGCCGTCGGTGGCCAAGATCTCTCCAAGAGTGGCTGGACCTGATACCTCGAGCACGCGCCCTGGGCTGTTTACCGCTCCGGTGAGTGTTACCAAGCCCCAGGCCCAGGGGAGCTCGCCGTGCCGAGCCCGCTCCAGGCGTCCGGACCCATGCGAGCGATCACCGAGAGATGCGCCACGGTCTCGGCGTTGCTGATCACTGTCGGCCGACCAGATGGGCCCTCAGCGGCCAACGGGATCGTGGTGAACAGGGGCCGAGCTTCACCGCCGGCGACGTATCGGGCAACGGCGGAGGACTCACCGGATACGTACCGGTCAGGTCCAGCCGAAATACTCCACCGGGGATCGGCAATGGAGCGTCCGTGGCGCTCGGCCATGGCGGCCTCGAGCACCCGGACCGGCGAACCCAGAGCACGATGGAGATGGATCACCACCTCGTCGATCCCCAGGGCCACGGCCACCAATGCGGCACCGTCGAGAACGAGGTGGGGCCGCTGGCTGCACAGCGTCCGGTCCTTGTGACTGGCCGGCTCGCTCTCGCTGGCATTGACGATCAGTACCGGGCGCCCTCCGGCCAGCATGGCCGTCTCCACCTTGCGGGCGAGGGGAAAGCCTCCACCACCCCGCCCATCCAGAGCGCTGGCCCGAAGCAGGGCTCGCACCCCTGCCCCATCAAGTGGGGGAAGCTCGCTCCACCGGGCCAGGTGGCTCTCCAGTCCCTCGCCGTCGGGACCGGCCGGCGGACCCGACAGCAGGAGCCCCAGGGGATCGCCTAATCCGGCAACAGCCGCCTCGACGGTGATCTGTGGACCGAGGCCGGGCAGTAACGAGTCGACTCGTGCGACCCCGCGACGCGGGTGGACCCGGACTTCGGGCTGCACTGTCATTCGTCGATCACCGCGGAGCCATGGCCAAGAGTCCCGGCCAGCCACCGGGTGAACTGGAGCGTGAGGACCACCAGGCCCGAGGCTACGTAGACCCACCGAAGGGAGGTGCCGTCGCTACCGGACAGGACCCCGTGAGCCAAGGTCATGCAGAAGACCACCACCGAGGCGGTGTGGATGGGGAACCAGACGGCTCGACCGATCGACCCGGCCAGGGCTGCCGTGCCGATCACCAAGAGGAGCAGGTAGAAGGCGAGGGTGCCGAGGGCCACAGCGGTGGGGCGGTACTGCGCTCCCCACGGGACGAACACTCCGGTCCAGGTCGAGGGCCAGTGCGGTGAGGTGACCGGCCAGCAGCGCCACGGTGCATGCGGCCAGGGATACGTGGGCCCAAAGGATGGACTCGGGACCGGGCCGACGGAAGCGGGCCCGCCACGGATGGCGCAGCCACAGCCCGAGGAACACCATGGCCGTGAGCGACAGATAGGTGGCCACCCCCAAACTGCGGCCAAGGATCCACGGCAGCATCTTGTTGTGGAGCAATGTCTGGGTCGGGGTTCCAGCGAACCGACCGACGAGCAGGGCCGCCACCAGCAGACCGGCCAACATGGCCACCGGCCGTGCTCGTGAGCCGGGGGTTTCAGCCTGGGCGAGGGGCGATCGTGGCGATGAAGAAGGCCGCAACTCGGGGATCGGCGACGCCGGCTGTCTCGCCGGCAGGTCAGACGATGGCTCCAGAATCGGCAACGTTCCGTCGAGGGAGAGCTCGGGAACAGACCGGGGGGGACTCGTTGGTCCACACGACATAGCGCTTCATGGCCGCGCTCATCCCGACGGTACCGTCGGAGCCCACCCACAGAGCGGCCGTATCGCGCGAAGCGGCGCCAGCAGCGATGCCGTCGATACCGGCCAAAAAGAGGGACTTGGTGGTGACCTCGGCTTCGGCGGCATCATCGGCCACGACGGTCACCGAGCGCAGTCCGGCTCCACCGGGACTGCCGGTGGCCGGATCGATCAGATGGTGGGCGGCTTCGGTTCCCGAGCGCCACCGGCGCAGGCGGGTCGATGACGTAGCGCAGGCTCGATCGCGCAGTGCGAGCACGGCGACGGGCCATAGGCGCCCACGGGGATCTTCGACGCCCACTCGCCAGCCATCCTCCTCGGGTCCGGTCCCCCGACAGGCGCAGTCGCCGCCAGCATCGACGAAGAAGTCGCTCATCTCCTCGGCCAGGATCTCGGCGGCCCACCGCACGGCCAGGCCTTTGCCGATCCCACCGAGGTCGATGGGAATGCCCCCCAGGTGGATCTCGGGGTGGCGACAGGCGAGACCGGCGAGGAAGCGGGGTCGCCAGCGCTCCAGTGGCTGGCGATGGCTTCCGCTGCGCTTGGGAGTGTCGACACCGTCTTCGAAGGGGAGACTCCGGTCGTAGCCCAAGTCGACCAGGTCGCTCAGCACTCGAGGATCGAACCGCCCTTGCGTCCGCTCGTAGGCGGCGTACGCCTCGGTAACGGCGCCGAACAGGACAGGAGGAACCTCGTGCCACTGCCCCGGACGAGCGTTCATCCGCATCAGCGGACTGGAGGGATCGAAGCGGGTGCAGGACCGATGGACGGCTCGGAAGACGTCGAGTGCCCGGTCGATCGACGAGGCCGCGGTGGTATCGGTCGGCCCGTGGACGGTGACGTCACAAGGGGAGCCATAGCCCGGATGCTGGCAACCACCGCTATGCGATGGTCGACCTCGACCTGGGTCACGGCGTGGCCGCCGACGCACCCGTGGTGGCCGTCACCGGAGGTGGAGGCGTGGTGGCCGGAGGGGATGTCACTGGAGGTGCGGTCGCTGGCGGTGATGTCGCAGGCGGCGATGTCGGACTTGGAGCCGGAGTGGTGGCCACCGGTGCCGGAGCTGGCGCCGAAGCGCCGCTAGATGCCGAGTTGGTCGAGGGCGCGGCACCGCCAGAACTGGATGATCCACCGGAGACGGCTACTGATCCTGGGGTCTTGGCTGTGGAGGCTGCGGAGCCACTTCCCCCCGCTGGTGCAACGACTGATCCGTTCTTTCCGACGGTGGCTGCGGTGGCGCCGGCTGGCACGGGTGCGCCAGGTGTGGCTGGTGTGCCTGGCGTTCCTGGTGCCGCTGGTGCCGCTGGATCCCCTGGGGTCGTCGCCGAGCTGGGGACGACGATACCGAGGGCGGCCAACTGGCCCTGGGTGGCAGCGATCGATTGGCGGATCTCGGCCATCGCTGCCTTGTCGGCGGCTATCTGAGTCGAAACCTGCGCCGCCCCGGCCGCCACACCGGTCGCCGGAGTGGAGCCCACAGCCCACGCCATGGTGAGCCCGGTCACACCCACGGTGGCGGCGGCTGCCACCGAGGACGACACCACGCTGCGGCGTTTACGGCTACCGCGTCTTGGTCCGATCGGTTCAGTCATCGGAACCACCTCGATTCCGGGGCTGGGTGGTCGTGGTGGAGGGAGCGGGTGCCTGGGTGGTGGTAGTGGATGGAGCTGGCGGCTGTGTCGTCGTCACCGGAGTCGCCACCGTGCTCGGCGTGCTCGGCGTGCTCGGTGTCGTTGTGGTCGGTCCCGACCGACCTGCAGTCGACTCATCATCATGGTCTGACGTCTGCGACGGCTGAGACTGGACTCGGGACGGCGCTGTCGGAGGCGGACCCACGGCAGGGCGCGTCGTCGTCGACACCGCGCCCGCTGGTGTGGTCGTCGTCGGCACCTCTGGCGGCGGTATCAGTGTGTCCGTAGGGATGCCCGAGGCGGACTGCTGCTCGGCCAGGGTGCGTTGGAGTTGCCGCTCTGTGGCCGTCAGTCCAACGATGGCAGCGTGGAGTTGCTGCTCCTCGGCAGACGCGGCGGCGACAGCTGCCGCAGGAGTTTTCGGCACCGCCGAATCTGCACCCGCTACTCCGGTGGCCAAACCACCTACGGCGATGGTTGTGGCCATGATGGTCATCAATGTTCGTGGCATGCCCCTCGAACCTTCCCTGCAGCTTGACTACTCAGAGTGCTGCAATTACCTCTATCAGTGAGATTATCGGTCGGATGTGTCATTTGTCTACGGCCTTCTGGTCAGGGTCAGTTGCGAACCGTTCCAACCAATACATCGCCGCACGGCTGGCCGCGTCACCGATGGATCGCTCAGAGCACGGTCCCATCGTCACGACTACGGCTCGGTACACTCGGTCGTCAGCCGATAGGGCGACAGGAGAGGAACCACCATGCTCAGCACCATGCAGGACTACCCGCTGCTGGTCAGCGGCATACTGCGCCACGGCCAGTCCGTCTACGGGGACAGCCGGATCCGAACAATCGTGAGCCCCGAAGGCGATGCCGTCGAGGCCACCTTCACCGAAGTGGCGGAGCGGGCCGAGCGACTGGCTCGGGCACTCGGTCGACTCGGAATAGGCGACTCGGACCGGGTGGCGACATTCCTGTGGAACAACCAGGCTCACCTGGAGGCGTACTTGGCCGTCCCCTCCATGGGTGCTGTGCTCCACACCTTGAACCTCCGGCTGTTTCCCGAACAACTGAGCTACATCATCAACCACGCCGAGGATCAGGTCATCATCTGCAACGCGTCCATCGCCGGCCTGCTCGGCCAGGTGCGTGATGAGATCCCCACCGTGCGCCACATCATCGTGGTGGGCGAGGGCGATACCTCGGCCTTGGGTGACACCTTGGACTACGAGGAGCTGCTGGCTGCCGAGGAGCCAGGTTACGACTGGCCGCAGTTCGACGAACGCCAAGCGGCGGCCATGTGTTACACCTCGGGCACCACGGGTAACCCCAAGGGCGTGGTCTACAGCCACCGGTCGACCTATCTGCACACCATGGCCATCACCGCCGGCTCGTCGCTCGGGATCAGTGAGCGCGACCGCGTGTTGTCGATCGTGCCCATGTTCCATGCCAATGCATGGGGTACGCCGTATGCGGCATTCATGACCGGGGCCGACCTGATCATGCCCCAGCAGTACCTCCAGGCCGCCCCGTTGGCCGCCATCATCAACCGCCACCGACCCACCATCTCCGCAGGTGTGCCCACCATCTGGAGCGACCTGTTGCGCTACGCCCAGACCAACACGGTCGATATGTCGAGCCTCCGGATGATCACCGCCGGTGGGGCTGCCGTGCCCCGGCTGCTCATCGAGCGGTTCCGGGACGAGATGGGTGTGGAGATGGTCCAGGGTTGGGGCATGACCGAAACCAGTCCGCTGTGTTCGGTAGCCACTCCGCCCCGCCAAGCCACCCCGGATGAAGAGATCGAATGGCGGGTCAAGGCTGGTCGGATCGTGCCCGGTGTCGAGGTCCGGATCTGTGGTGACGACGGCTCGGTACTGGCCAACGATGGTGTTGCCGTCGGGGAGTTCGAGGTGCGTGGTCCGTGGATCACCGGCTCGTACTACGCAGACCCGTCCGGGGACCGCTTCCACGACGGCTGGCTCCGCACCGGTGACATCGGCTCGTTCGACGGGCAGGGCTACATGCAGATCAGCGACCGCAGCAAGGACGTGATCAAGTCTGGTGGCGAGTGGATCTCCTCGGTGGAGCTCGAGAACGAGGTCATGGCCCACCCTGATGTCATCGAGGCCGCCGTCATCGCCGTACCCGACGAACGGTGGAGCGAGCGGCCCCTGGCCGCCGTCGTGCTCGAGGAGGGGTCGACCACTACGCCGGACGACCTGGTGGCGTTCTTGATGGACCGGGTCTCCAAGTGGTGGGTTCCGGAGCGCTGGTCGATCATCGACGAAGTACCCAAGACCAGTGTGGGCAAGTTCGACAAGAAGGTACTGCGGGCCCGGTACGCCGCCGGTGCGCTCGACGTGGTCGAAGTCGACCTGGTCGCAGGGCGCTGAGGGTGGCTGATCTGGACGATCTGGCCGTGCGACTGGGCTCGATCGCCGAGGACCTGGCCGATGCCGCCCTCGATCGCCTCCGTCAGAACGCCGACACCATTCGGGCCGGAGGCGAGCCAGATCCAGCGCTGGTGGCCGAGGAGAAACGGATCACCCGGGCCCGGCGCGCGGTGGAGAAGGCGGTCAACTTGTTGGGGGGCGGGAGCGCACCTGGGTTCGACGAGGGCCCCTGAACCGAGCGGCACCCTATACTCCGGTTGGCCCAGCGGCAACGTACTTGTACCATAGGCCGATCACTCTGGGCGAGGGAGTGGGACCGGACCGCCTTCGCGTGCCTCGGTCCGTTCGGGCAGGAGCAGAAGCGACGCACCTAGGAAGCACAGACCACCGATGAATGTACCGAGGGCGGTCCAAGTCGCACTTCGGAGATCGCCGTCAGCCAGGACCTTGGAAGCGATGGCCGACACCCCGAATGCGATGGACCCCACCAGGTTTCCGGTCGTGATCCACCACGAGAGACCTCGAGGCCGAATCCGCCCTGGGCCGTGGCACACCTCAGCCCACGACAGGTAGCTCGACACCAGAAAGCAGATCGATCCGAAGGCGTCGGGCCGCCAGACGGCATGGTTGATCGAATCTGGTTGAGCCGCAGACATAGCAAGCGCGTGGCCGGTGCTGATGTTGAAAAAGAGCGTGCCCAGGCTCTGGATGGTGGCGGCCACCCAGTCGATGCGGCGTAAGTCGACCGTGAGGAGCGTGTGTGCTCGAGCCTTGAAGCCGACCACACCCGGTTGGTCGATGCCAGACACTTCGGCGTACTGCAGGAGTCCTGCCGTGGTGAAGAACAGGGAACCGACGAAGAAGAGGAGGTTGTCCGAGCTCGCCCCGAGTGCCGATGCCACTGCCGGGATGGCGGCGATTGCGAAGCAGGCCGATCCGATGGCAAAGAGGACGGCAAGCCACCAACCGAGCGCACCCGGTGCCCACCAGGTCTTTTCGGTCGGGTTCCGGCTCTGCTTACGAGCAGAGCGCGACTGCCACACCTCCTCGGTTCCGTCGATGAGGCGGATCACTCGGCGGGTGATGAACGGACTGAGGCCGTCGGTGTCGATCGCTGTCCGGCCCGTGGATGTCGGCTGTTCGGGGTGCGGGTTCAAAGGGCCACCGGGCGCAGCACCGTCGGCACTTCGTCTGGCTCATTAGCGCAGTGGTGACACGCCGAGGGTACGCGCATCGCACCGAAGCCACGACCCACGGCACGACCGATGGTGAGCATTCGGATGTTTTAGCAGCCGGTGACCTTCACGCCTCGTCTGTGCCCGACAGGCGTAACTGGAACCCAGCGTTGAGCACTCGCACAAAGGCATCGACGACGGTCGGGTCGAACTGGGTTCCCGCGCCATTGACGATGATGGCGAAGGCCCGGTCGACACCGAGTGGCGCTCTCGGTCCGTTCTAGTAGCAGCAGAAGTGATGCCCCAGGAAGCACACACCGCCGATGAAGGTGCCGATGGCGGTCCAGGTGGGGCTGCGAAGACCGGCGGTGGCGAGGACTGGGGCTGCGAGACCGAGACCACGAAGGCCACGGACCCCTTGAGGTTCCCGGCGGTAATCCACCAGAAGTGATCGGCGATCAAGAGTCCATCGGCACTATCTCGTTAGGGCATTCCCTATCGAAGGGGGAGAACACGAAGTTGACGCCCCAGAAGTCTGCCGCAGTTAGTCACTCAACATGAACTCCAGTTGTCTGAAATGAACGATGCGTGACTTTTCGGTAATCTAAAGGTAAACTAACTGAATGGAGCACGACCCCCACAACGCCCAGAACTGGTGCCTCGATCCGTTCGGGCTGCACGAGGCCCGGTGGTTCTCGAATGGAATCCCCACATCACTCGTCCGCGACGAAGGCATCGAGTCCCAGGATCCACCGCCCCTCGGCTTGATCGACCAGCGGTTTGAGTTAGCGTCGATCGAGCTTCGTGATCCGCCGATGCTGCACAGCCGTCGCCGATTTCACCGGAGAGTCCCCCGGGTGCTGATCGACTGACTCTGATCGACTAACGCCGATCGATACTGATCGACTGACACTGATCGACTGACACTGATCGACTGACTCTGATCGACTAGCGCCGATCGATACTGAGCGACGAACCCGACCGGAACGGT
>Ga0194050_1000431_pt1 | contig 14838 bp, 14 predicted proteins | sample SepL2310m_MetaG_FD_148657 | JGI IMG/M metagenome (GOLD analysis project Ga0194050, IMG submission 148657) | Anoxic zone freshwater microbial communities from boreal shield lake in IISD Experimental Lakes Area, Ontario, Canada - Sep2016-L239-10m | ecosystem: Environmental > Aquatic > Freshwater >...
AGAATGGGTGGACGATGCGTCAACGAAACGTCATCATGCCCGGTCGTGTGTGGGGCCCAGGACAAATCATGGACGATGGTTGTCTCGGTGCGTCCGAATGTCTGACAGCAATTAAGCCCGCTTACGACGAAGCCCGCGCTGCTGGTAAAGCAATCGGTCTTGGACTTGGGCTCAAAAACAGTGGTCTCGGCAATGGGTTCAAAGAAATCAACCGTGCAGTCATCCGATTTAAAGAAGACGGACGCGTTGAAGTTCGTCACGGCTGGACGGAGATGGGTCAAGGCATCAACACCGTTGCACTACAGGTTGCGGTGCACGAACTTGGCATAGATGGCAACCTCATTGACGTCATCGTTGACACCACTCGAGAGTTGGGTCTTGGGCAAACGACCGGCTCCCGCGGAACACTCATGGGCGCAGGCGCTGTCAAAGATGCATGTGATGCAGCCAAAGCCGCAAACTGTGCTGTCGGTGTCGATCATGTTGGCGAGTATCGCGTTGACTGGACAAACAAGCTCGGGGAACCAGGCGTAGAACATCCGATCATCCACTCCACCTTTGGTTATGCAGCGCAACTGGTCGTCATGGATCGTGAAACGAGCAAGATTGAGCGCGTCGTTGCCGCTCACGATGTTGGCAAAGCAGTCAACCCGCAACTCTGCGAAGGCCAAATTGAAGGCAGCGTGCACATGGGTCTTGGCTACGCGCTCTCAGAAGACTTCCCAAGTGATCCACTGACAGGATTTCCAATCAACATGACGCTGCGATCACTAAAAATCTTGCGGCCAAAGGATGTTCCACCAATCGAGGTCATTCTTGTCGAATCTCCACAACCAAATTCTCCATACGGAATCAAGGGTGTTGGAGAAATTGGACTCGTGCCAACTGCAGGTGCTGTTGCTGCAGCGTTTTACGACCTCGACGGCACGTGGCACACAACCTTGCCGATGCTGAAGTCCACTGCAGACGACACGGAAGAATAGACACAGTGTCGAATACAACGCCAGGACTCGTGTGCGCGCATCATCATCTCTATTCATCCCTGGCGCGAGGCATGCCAGCGCCAAAAAAAACCCCAACGAGTTTCATCGAAATACTTCAGCAAGTGTGGTGGAAGCTCGATGCGGCATTAGATGCTGACATGATTTACTGGTCCGCTGCGCTTGGTGCAGTTGAGGCTTTGATGAACGGCACTACCGCAATCGTTGACCACCACGAATCACCAAACACGATCGAGGGTTCATTGTCGATTATTGCTCGAGCATGCAGTGATGTGGGTGTTCGCGTCAACACGTGTTACGGCGTCTCCGATCGCTGGGACGATCTCGGCAATCTCCATTCCAAGATTTCGCCATTGTCCCCGATGTCGAGTGCTGCCAAGCGCGGCCTTGTCGAGTGCGAGCGCTTTATTGCTGAAGGCGGAGATGGAATGGTGGGTGTTCACGCTGCATTTACCTGTGGTGACGAAACACTGAGCGCTGCGGCGCAACTAGCAAACAGATTGAATGTTGGAGTTCATATCCACGTTGCAGAGGGAGAAGATGATGCGTATGCCGGATCTCGCCTCGCACACCTAGCCCAAGACAACTGGCTCTTGGTACATGGAGTTCATCTCACTGAGCCCCTCAAGGGTCGGCTCGTGCATAACCCACGATCCAACATGAATAATCATGTCGGCTATGCCAAACCAACCACACAATCAAATACCGTTCTGTTGGGTACAGACGGCATCGGAGCCGACATGCTCGAAGAAGCACGACTCGCCTATGCACGACTTCGAGAATTTGATCTTGCCGAAACACCCGACACTGTTGCTCAATGGCTCAGCAATGGCTACCAACTTTTCCCACAAGCCGCCTTTGATGTGGTGACGTGGAATTACGATCATGTTGAGAGCCCTTGGCATGTTGCCTTTACTCCAGGAACCCGTGTTACTGATGTTGTGATTGACGACCAAGCAGTAATCCGTGACGGGATGCCAACTCGTGTTGATCTTCATGAAATCCGCGCTAAGGCACAAGAACAATCTGTACGACTTTTTGAAAGGCTCAAGTAATGTCGCTCCCGTCCCAAGCAATAAATCCACAAACCGGTAAAGCACGAGTTGCCATCTACCTGCAGGATGCCCATCGCATTCGCGAAGGCATGGAGTACGCGCAATACGCAGAGTCCAAAGGCTTTGAAGCAGTGTGGCAAGCAGAGAGTCGGCTCGTTCGCGAAGCAACAGTGCCAATGGCCGCATTTGCATCGGTCACCAAAACCATCAAGGTCGGTTCGGGTGTTGTCGACTGTTGGAGCCGCAACCCTGCCCGACTTGCTGCAACATTTTCGACATTGGATGATCTCGCTCCTGGTCGCGTCATTCTCGGTATCGGCGCATGGTGGGACCCATTGGCACAGAAAGTAGGGATCTCGCGAGCCAAACCCTTGCGCGCAATGCGCGAAATCGTGCTCAATGTGCGAGCGCTACTCAACAACGAGACAGTGACCTTCGATGGCGAGTTCGTCAAGTTTGATGGCATCGAATTGGATTACGTCTACCAAGATCGCCGTGCTAAAGATGTGCCGATTTATATTGGAGCAACCGGCATGCAAATGATGGAACTCACAGGCGAGATTGCTGATGGCGTCGTGCTCAACTATCTCGTCTCCCCCGATTACAACAAGCAAGCTATCGAGGCACTGACCAAGGGTGCCGACAAGGCTGGTCGCAATATTGCCGACATCGACAGACCACAGTTGGTTGTGTGCAGCGTGCACGAAGATAGAAAGACCGCACTCAATATGGCGCGTGAGATGGTGACGCAATACTTGGGTCAACAACCACACATCATGAAAGCATCTGGAGTACCACAAAGTTTGCTCGACAAAGTTGGCGAAGTACTGACATGGCCTGCTACACACGAGCAAGTAACTGCTGCATCCAAATTGGTGCCCGACGAGATCGTGCAAATGCTCACCGCAAGCGGCACGCCTGCCGAAGCACGTGCAAGTGTCAAGCACTACATCGATAACGGTGCAACTTGCCCGATTTTGTATCCATTGGGTGACGTCAAAGCAATGATCGACACATTTGCAGATTGGGACGGCGTGAAGTGACCGTTGCTGTTCCACTGTCACTCAATGAGGCATTTGACGAATTGTCACGTACCCCAGACGCAAGACTCATTCAAGGTGGCACCGACCTCATGGTCGAGATCAACTTCAATCATGTCAAACCAGTTGATGTCATTGCACTGCGACGCATTAAAGAATTGCGCACCTGGCAGGTCAACAGCAACAACACCATCACTATTGGTTCTGGCGTTCCCTACCAGGAAATGGAAACAGGGAAACTTAAAGAGTTGCTTCCGGCTCTTGCAGAAGCAGCACGCACGGTCGGCTCACCTCAGATCCGTGCCGCAGGAACACTTGGTGGCAATCTGGGTACCTGCTCACCAGCAGGCGACGGACTGCCCGTACTTTTCGCACTCGATGCAATCGTGCATCTACAAAGCCTCAAGTCATCGCGAGATCTTTCTATTCACGAATTTATGCTCGGTGTCAAACGAAATGCCCGTCATGCAAACGAGATCATCACAGGGGTGACAATTCCGGTTCTTGATGGTTGGCAGGGTTACGCAAAAGTCGGAGTTCGAAACGCAATGGTGATTTCCGTGGCTTCAGCATGTCTGGCCGTTGACAAGAAAAACAATTCTGTACGTATTGCGCTCGGTGCTGTTGGCCCGACGATCATTCGCTGTCGCGATGCCGAATCATGGCTTGTGCAACAACTGGATCTCACGACCGCAACAAGCATTGACACAACCCTTGCTCAAGAATTTGGACGACGAGTGGCCCTCGAATCAAAACCGATCGACGATCACCGCTCCACCGCCGAATACCGCCGCCATGCCGTAGGAGTACTTGCTCAACGACTCATCACGAGGGCATACACATCATGAGCGAATCAATTGGTAACGAGATGTACACACTTCGCATCAATGGTCAAGACCGCCCTGTAAAAGATGCATGGGTCGGCGAGAGTCTGCTCTACGTACTGCGCGAACGCCTCGAGTTGCCAGGTGCAAAAGGGGCATGCGAGCAAGGTGAATGTGGAAGTTGCACTGTTCTCATGGACGGCGATGCTGTCTGTTCGTGTCTTGTGATGGCCGCAACAGCGGTTGGTGCCGAAATCGTGACCGTTGAAGGTTTGATCGAGAGCGATCCATCGATGGCGGCAACTGCTGAAGTGATTTCCAGCCAAATTACTGACGTGCAACAAGCATTCATCACAGAAGGTGGTGTGCAATGCGGATTTTGCACACCTGGTCTTATCGTTGCTGTGCATCATTTGCTCGATAAAAATCCTGATCCGACAGAATTGCAAGTCAAAGAATCAATCTCGGGCAACATCTGCCGTTGCACCGGTTATGGCCGCATTTTTGCTGCTGTTGAAGCAGTTGTTCAAGTACGTAAGGCATCCAGATGAGCACCGTCAAGCAAGACACACGTCTTCGCGACATACTTGGCACGAGCGCCCTACGCCCAGACGGTGTAGCCAAAGTGATGGGCTCATTTTCGTTTTCTTCTGACATGTGGGCAGAAAACATGTTGTGGGGTGCAACCCTGAGGTCCCCGCACCCATACGCCCGAATCATCTCTATCGACACAACAGCAGCTCTTCTGATCAGCGGCGTCTCGGCAGTCATCACCGCACAAGATGTTCCGGGCAAAGCAACATATGGGCTAATTTCTGCAGACCAACCAGTCTTTGCTTCCGAGTTCGTTCGCTATATGGGCGAACCTGTCGCAGCGGTTGCAGCCGATCATCCAGAGACATGTCGGCGTGCTCTCGCCGCAATCATCGTCAACTACGAAGTGCTCACACCAGTTGTAGATCCAGAATTGGCAATGCTTGCAACTACTGAACAGATTCATCCCGATGGCAATCTCCTTCGTCACCAAAAAATCATTTGCGGAGATCCACATATCTCGGGCGATATCACGGTTGAGGGCAACTACACGATCGGTATGCAAGACCAAGCCTTCTTGGGTCTCGAAGCAGCAATGGCATTCCCCGATTCGGGTGGCAATGGTGTCGAGTTGCACATTGCTACACAGTGGTTACACGAAGACAGAGGCCAAATTGCTGCGTGCCTAAAACTGCCAGAAGACAATGTTCGTTTAGTACTTGGTGGAGTCGGTGGAGCCTTCGGGGCACGCGAAGACATCAGTTTGCAGGTGCACTGCTGTTTGCTTGCATTGCGCACCGGTAGACCAATCAAGATGCAGTACAGCCGTGAAGAAAGTTTTTTCGGACACGTACATCGCCACCCAGCCAAGATCTGGATGAAACATCACGCAACAAAAGATGGCAAGATCATCAAAGTTGAGTCAAGAATGGTTTTTGACGGCGGTGCATACACCAGCACCTCGCCTGCTGTGTTAATTAATGGCATCACCCACACTCAAGGTCCATACCAGTGCGATAACGCTGTAGTCGACGGATATGCGGTGCGTACTAACAACCCTCCATGTGGTGCGATGCGCGGCTTTGGTGTTGTGCAAGCGTGTTTCGCTCACGAAGGTCAAATGGACAAACTGGCTCAGGCATGCGGTCTGTCGCCTGTCGAAGTGCGACTCATCAATGCAATGCATACCGGTGACAAATTGATTACTGGTCAAGTCATGGAGAGCGTTGCGCCCGTCGAGCGTTGCATCCGAGAAACAGACGCAATACCAATGCCCGAACCATTGGCAGCAAATGCCAATGTGCTTGAGTTTCCTGGTGGCAGCGGTCGCACTGCCGACAGACACAACATCGTTCGAGGTATTGGCTGGGGTGTCTCAATGAAAAACTTGATGTACTCCGAAGGATTCGACGACTATGCAACTGCCAGGTGCACGTTGTCCAATGGCGTTGCATCACTCAAATTCGCAACATCTGAAGTAGGCCAAGGTTTCGTGACTCTCGCTCCACAAATCGCTCGCAGCGTGCTGGGTGTCGACGACGTCGTGCTCGAAACATCCGACACACAAATTGGTTCTGCTGGCTCAACATCGGCATCGCGACAAACATGGATGAGCGGTGGCGCTGTTGAGGGAGCATGCAGATTGGTTCGCGAACGGCTGTTTGAGCATGTTGGCAAGCTGCACAATATTGATCCGATCCGACTCATGATCGAACATACCGATGTGATCGACACCATCGGCACATTTCGCATCAGCGTTGCTGAAGCAACTCAGGGCATCACGTTGTCAGAAACCTTTGAGCACCATCACCGCAAAACCGAAGACCTCGACGCCAATGGTCAGGGCAACTGCCACGTTGCATTTGCTTTTGTTGCCCACCGCGCTGTTGTCGATGTGGATATCGAACTCGGCCTTGTCAAAGTGGTGCAAATTGCCACGGCGCAAGACGTAGGTCGGGTACTTAATCCCCTCTCGGCAATAGGTCAGATCGAAGGTGGCATTGCTCAGGGTCTGGGTCTTGCTGTGATGGAAGAAATCATCATGGACAACGGCCGAGTGAAGAACCCAAGCTTCACCGACTATCTCTTGCCCACAGCGCTTGATGCTCCAAACGTCGTTGCAATCATGATTGAAGAAGCAGAGCCTCAAGCGCCACTAGGCGCCAAAGGCATAGGTGAACCACCGTGTATTTCAGTTACACCGGCAATCGTTGCGGCGATACGCGCCGCCACGGGTAAGGCGCTCAGCAGAGTGCCCGTACGTCCGCAAGATATTTGCTTGTGACCTACTCGGGCTGAGGGCCTGCGCCGATGAGCGCAAGCGTATGCACCGTGCCAATAGAGCCCGGTCGTGGAGATTGTGCTGGCACGGATGTGTCGACAAACTGAGGATCAACAAATACAACATCGAACGGCATGTTCTTTGTCAACTGTGTTGTTGACCTGCGAATTGATTTGTCAACAAACGAAATGACAACACCTTTTTCGCCAGCGCGACCAGTACGGCCCGAACGGTGAATGTAATCCTTTGGATCTTCTGGCAAGTCGAAGTGAACGACAACAGGCACGGCATCAATGTGAATACCACGAGCTGCAACATCGGTTGCAACCATCACTGTTGCTTTGCCACGACGAAACTGCTCAAGCGCACGCTCGCGTTGAGCCTGGCTGCGATTGCCGTGAATGACACATGTCTCGACACCCAATGACTCGAGATTGCCGGCCAAGCGGTCTGAACCGTGCTTGGTGCGACAGAACACGATGGCGCGTTCGTAATGATTGGCAATTTCGGAAACCATACGAGTGCGCTCGTCGCGGTTGACGTTCCAGAACAAATGCTCGATCTCGCCACCGTTTTCAGCAGCAGCAACCTGATGCTTTTTAGGATCGCGCTGAAACTCGCGAATCAGGTTGTCAACATCGCCATCGAGGGTTGCCGAAAACAACAGTGTCTGACGTCCACCAGGGATGGTGCGCATGATGCGCTTTACTGCTGGCATGAAACCCATGTCGGCCATGCGGTCTGCTTCGTCGATCACAACAAGAGCAACAGCACCCAAATCCAGATCGCGACGCTTCATCAAGTCTTCTAGACGACCAGGTGTTGCAACGACGATGCTTGCTGCACGAGCAGCCTTCACTTGTGGCCCATAACCAGCACCACCGTAAACAGCAGCAACAGTGATGCCGCCACCTGCGCACAACATCGCGACTTCCTTTGCTACCTGAGCAGCGAGTTCACGTGTTGGCACAAGTACCAAACCGTGTGGTCGACCCGGCTTGGACTTCACAACTTTGACTGCCAACGCAATGCCGAATGCAAGCGTTTTGCCAGATCCAGTTGGTGCCTTGCCACAAATATCTAGACCCATCAATGATTCTGGGATCGTTGCAGCCTGTACTGGAAACGGTTCTGCAATACCCCGTTTTAGAAGTCCTGCAACGATTCTCTCGGGTACGCCGAGCGCGGTCCAACTCTTAGACATGAAATACTCCTCAAATACCTAGGGGGTTTAATTACGGTTGGGGCGAACTAGCGACCCAACACACGACGCAAATAGTCGTTTGTGAACACACCCTCGGGATCGAGACGGTTCCGAACTTCGATATAACGCTTCCATTCAGGATACAGGCGCTCGAGCTCAACTGCTGACTTGAAATGAATCTTTCCCCAATGAGGTCGACCGTCATAATCACTCATGATCGCTTCAACTTCTCGGAAATATGGCTCATACTTCATGCCTTTAAACACATGTACCGCAATGTACGCATTAACTCTGCCGCTACCAGTTGAGAGTGGAATATCGTCGCCAGCAGTAAAGCGAACTTCTACTGGAAAGTTGAGCAAGAACCCCTTTTCGTCGACCATCTTGCGCACACGGTTGAGTGCCTCGACCACTGAATCTTGTCGAATTGAATATTCCATCTCATAAAAACGCACAATTCGCTTACTCGCAAATATTTGATGGCTTGCATTGATATATTCCGTCCTGCCAGTGCTTGGCAGAGCCTTTGACAGACGAGGGATGAGACGTGGGAACAATCTGCCCACATAACAAAGTGCACCAAACGCAATGTTCTCCATAAACATCTTGTTGAACCAAGTCTTGAAACGCGCAGGCGGATCGGCAGGCAGTTGAGTCACATTATTTCGTTTGGTGAGAGCCCACCCCGTATGCGGAATCCAGTAAAACTCGAAAAAGTCATTGTCTGTTATATGCCTCTCGATGTCTGCAAGCAAAGCGTCGACACGCATTGGCTCTTCAATTGCCTGCAACCGAAATGCCGGCACAATTCGCAGAGTAATCGTGCTCAAAACACCGAGCGCACCAAGACCAACTCTGCCACAGTGAAACACCTCCGTGTTTTCCGTCGGGCTACAACTCAACACCTCGCCACTTGCGACAACGAGTCGAAATGCAGTGATCTGTGCTGCGAGTCCGGTGCGCAAAGCACCGGTTCCATGAGTTGATGTTGACAATGCTCCTGAAATAGTTTGATATGTCACATCGCCAAGATTTGGCATGGCAAATCCTGCATCGGCCAAAAAATTATTCAGATCGCTGATCACGATTCCCGATTCGACAGTAACTTCCAGTTTTTCAGCATCAATTGAGACAACCTTGTTGTAGCGAGTCATCTTGACTAGGTGATCTGGTGCCACCGCAATCGCTGTGAAGCTGTGCCCCGAACCGACAACCTTTACTCGTTGCTGCAAAGCGGTTGCATAACAAACGACCGCAACGATGTCCGACTCACATTCTGGTTCGTGAACCTTTAATGGGTTCGCGCGCTGATTACCCGCCCAGTTTTTCCACGTGGTCATGCCACGACCACCTCTTTGGACATGCCAGATTTTTTCCACATCACAACCACTAACAATATTCCAGCAAGCACGGTTCCAACATTAGACAACACGTGATAACCCACTGCTTTGCGAATAAACCCACTTGAAAATCCAGCGAGACCGCCGCAGAAACTCATTGTCAAATCCGCTGCACCTTGCACCCGTACTCGAATCTGCTGATCAATGGAATCCACGAGCAGGCTTGATCCGCCGATCAATCCAAAACTCCAGCCAACGCCGAGCATCCACAATGCTGGAAATAACAGAACTGGCGAATCGCCGGCCAGCGATGAAAGCACCGTCGCGCCCATCAACACCAAAGCGCCCACCTGAATCGTTGTCAACCGACCACGCTTATCCGCAAATCTTCCAACAAGCGGACTAAACGCGTACATGCCAGCGATATGCAGCGAAATTATGTAAGCACTCACCGTTTCGTGTCCATGCAGTCTCAGATGCACCGGCGTCATAGTCATCACCGCGACCATTGCCATCTGTGATATGACCATCGCTATCACTGCAATCTGTGCATCGCCAGACATTCGTATGGCCTTGACCGCGTCCGAAAACAGCCGCGTTGGTTCACCTACTTCCGCTTGTCGATTCAGTCTGCCTGCAACTTCAAGCGGATCAGGTCGCAAACGAAGTGATGTATTGATAAGCGAAGTAAGAAAAAACACACCTGCAAAAATCCATGGACCGGTGTACTGACCCCAACCAAACCAATGCATACCCGCTTGCTCGGCGGGCTTTATCAGTAATGGGCCAAACACTGCACCAAACGTTGACGCAAACAAAATGCGACTCATCGCGCGACCACGCTGGTCAGTTGTAGCCAAATCGGCAGCGGCGTAACGCGACAGCAAATTTGATGCTTGGCCGTTTCCGAACACGAACAAACCGACTAGGAATATCCACAACGTCTTCGTCTCGGCGCCATAGCCAGCGATAAAGCCTCCGAAAATCGCAAGCGAGTAACCGGCCTGCAAACCATTACGTCTGCCACGAATATTCATCAGCCGAGCAAGCATCTGCGACATAAAGGCAGTACCCATCGTCACTGTCGCCGAAGCGATACCGCCCCATGCAGTTGTTTGTCCAAGGATGTCTTGAATGACGAATGCGCCAACTGTGACTGCAGCGGCAAGTGCTGCAGAGCCTGCAATCTGGCTCAGAACCAAGACGCGCAATGTGCGCTTCTGAATTGCTGCGATCTCGCTAGGTGTGTAGAGCGTAACTATCCACTTATCGTAGGTGATTACTCACTCGGCACTGCATCCAAACTCTTGTGTCGAAGAGGGGACTTGAACCCCTACGCCCTTTCGAGCGCCAGCCCCTCAAGCTGGTGCGTCTGCCATTTCGCCACTCCGACGTGGTATTTCTGAAATCTATTTTCAACTTTCTACGCTAGAAGCAAACCCAATGCCACAACCGTAAACACCCACACGAGTGCGAACACTGTGGTGATGCGGTTGAGGTTGCGCTCTGCTGCGGCACTACCCAATGCAGCGGAACCACCACCACCAAACATGTCGCTGAGCCCGCCGCCGCGACCGCTATGGAGCAACACTCCAACGATCATGGCAAACATGGAAACCACATTGACAACGATGGTGATGACTTTGATGAACTCTCTCACGGCCTAAATCCTACCGTTATTACTCTGGAAAATGGCAGGCCGAAAGTTGTCCTGTCGGGCGCACAACCAATTGTGGCTCAGAACTTGCGCACAAATCAGTGGCCTTCCAACAACGCGTTCTAAAACGACACCCAGTAGGTGGATTGACCGGTGAAGGAACATCTCCCTCCAACATGATTCTCGATCTCGAACGTTCCGTCGTCGGATTCGGTACTGGCACTGCCGAGAGCAACGCTTTTGTATAGGGATGTGTTGGGTGTTCGTAGATTGACTTCTTGTCGCCTATCTCTACGATCTTGCCAAGATACATCACAGCAACTCGATCAGCGATATGACGTACTACCGACAAGTCGTGAGCGATAAATACATACGACATGCCAAGTCGCTTCTGCAGATCGCCAAACAAATTGACTACACCAGCCTGGATGCTCACATCGAGTGCCGATACTGGCTCGTCGAGAACAATTAACGCGGGGTCAAGAGCCAAAGCACGCGCAATACCAACGCGCTGACGTTGGCCACCCGAAAACTCATGGGGGAATCTTTTTGCGTGGTCGGCTGCTAAACCAACCAACTCGAGAAGGCTCGCAACTTTCTCTTCGTGATTACCTGCAACGCCCTGAACTACAAGGGGTTCGGCAATTGAAGAACCAACAGTCATCTTGGGGTCTAGTGATGCAAACGGATCCTGGAACACGATTTGCATCTTGCGACGTATTTGTCGCATTTCTTCGAAGTTCAATCCACCGAGGTTTTTACCTTCAAACGAGATAGTTCCAGATGTGATGTCAAGCAACTGCAAAATGCAACGCCCAACAGTTGTTTTGCCAGAACCGGACTCGCCAACAATTCCGAGCGTCTGACCTTTGTCAACAGAAAAAGAAACGTCAGACACCGCCTGCACTATTCGCTTTGTTTTGCGTATACCGCTATTGGCGCGCAACTCAAAGTTTTTTACAAGATTCTCTACCTGCAAGAGAGGCTGATTCACGACAACCCTGCCTTCTCGACAAGTTCTTCGGCTCGGATACACGCCGTTTCAAGATCGCCAAAGGTTCGTAGCGGTTGCAACGAAGCAAGACAGGCATCAGTGGCGTGAGAGCAGCGTGGAGCAAAACCACAACCCGGTGGTGGTATCAACATATTGGGAGGGAAGCCTGTGATGGGCGTTAGACGCTCTACGCCTTCGTGCGGCAGCGATGCAAGCAGTCCTCGCGTATACGGGTGGCTTGGATGGTCAAACAACGAGTCAATACCACCCTTTTCAACATTGCGTCCCGCATACATCACGTTGACTCTGTCAGCAACTCGTGCAATAACGCCCAGGTCATGCGTGATCAGTACTACAGCAGTTCCAAAAGACTTTTGAACACGCTCAATAACCTCGAGAATCTGCGCTTGAACTGTCACGTCCAAAGCCGTTGTTGGTTCGTCGGCTATCAAAACCTTTGGGTTGTTAGCAATTGCAATAGCAATCACAACTCGTTGGCGCATGCCGCCAGAGAATTCATGGGGATACTGATGTGCTCTTTCTGCTGCCTGCGGAATACCGACGATGTCCAGCAATTCAACCGCGCGTTTCGCCGCATCCTTGTCACTCATCTTTGGTTGGTGTGCCTTCAACATTTCGACAATCTGATCGCCAATGCGGTGTACTGGATTAAGCGCTGATAATGGGTCTTGAAAGATCATCGACATCAGGCCACCACGCATGTTGCGCAATACCTTGTTTGAAGCACCTAGCATTTCTTGGCCGTTAAGCATCACCGAGCCACTCACTTTGGCCTGATGCGGCAACAAGCCCATAGCGGCGAGAAACGTCACCGACTTGCCCGAACCACTCTCGCCCACCACGCCCATCATCTCGCCCGCATGCACGTCAAGGTCAATGCCACGCACTGCCTCGAGCGGACCAAGAGGTGTATCAAACGTGACTCGCAAATTACGGATGGACAGAACGATTTCATTCATCATTCACCTCTATCCAGGCGCGGATCAGTTGCGTCGCGCAACGCATCACCGATGAAATTAATCGCGAGCGAGATCAAGACCAATGAAAAACATGGAAACACCGCTATCCACCAATAGCCAGATTGAACAGCTCCCTTTGCGGCCCCAACAAGGATCCCCAATGAAGTTGCTCCATCGCCGGCTTGCGGACCATAACCAAAAAAGGCCAACGTCGACTCGGCAGTAATAGCGCCAACAACAGCAAATGAAAGGGCGACCATGATTGGGCCAATCGAGTTCGGCAATAGGTGTGTACGCACGATGTACCGACGCGTCGCTCCCACAGCTCGTGCAGCTTCAATAAATTCCCGTTCTTTCAGGGCCAAAATCTGTCCACGAACAATTCGTGCAACCCCCATCCAGCCAAAAATTGACAGCAAAAATACAACGAATCTTGCTGACGACTTATCACCGATAATGGCTGTCAACCAGCCGATGTTGCCGATGGTATTGCGAATGACGAGCAACGCAACCAAGAAAGGAAAAGCCAAAAATAAATCCGTCACGCGCATAACGATGTCGTCAAATCGCCCGCCACGAAATCCTGCGACGGCTCCTACGACACAGCCAACGAGAGTAGATATCAGCGCAGTAAACAAACCGATTATGAGTGAAACTCTGATTCCATATATGAGTCGGCTGTACATATCGCGACCAATTTCGTCGGTGCCAAACCAAGCGAGTTTTTGAGGGGGCAAAAAGGTATTGGGCGGTTTGCGCACCTGTTCGTTGACGCCATAGCGAGTTGTAATCGGCGACAAAATCACAGCGAGCACCATAATTCCAAGCAACACACAACTGCCCACCGCTGCTTTGTGGGACAAAAATCGGCGCAGGGCCATGCGCTTAGGAGAGATCGTTGCAAGCTCAGCCAAGACGTATCCTCGGATCTAAAAATGCATATGAAACATCCGCAACGAGATTGAACAGCAATGTAGAAGCCACGACCAACACCATCCACGGCATCAAAAGCGGAAAGTCTCCTGTGGCAAATGCAGACAAAAAGTACACACCCATACCCGGGTAGTCAAAAATGTTCTCAGAAATAATCAGACCACCAATGATTGAGCCAATATCTAGTGCGGCAATAGTGACTACTGGTATTAACGCATTACGAACACCGTGCTTAAACAAAATCTGTCGCTCACTAATTCCCTTGGATCTAGCGGTGCGCATAAAGTCCGAATTCAACACGTCAAGAAGCGAAGACCTCATGTAGCGGCTGTACACAGCAACAATTTGAATCGATACAACGATTGTTGGCAAAGCCATGTGCTTGAGCATTAAAAACAAATCAAAACCCGTATGGCCCGGTGGATACACGCCGGATGTTGGAAACAGTGTGTGACCAAACCATCGCGACCAATACACCGCGAATAACAATTGAAATAAAACCGCAGTGATATACGGAGGGATCGAGATACCCAAAAATGCGGCGGTGCTGACCGTGACATCGCGCCGGCTTCCAGGCTTCAAGGCTGCAAACATGCCCACCAGCAAACCAATAACTACTCCGACAAATGTTGCCAAAGATCCAAGACGGATCGTGTTGACCAAAGAATCCTTCAAAGCCGGCCAGACCTCGCGACTTCCTTTGATGCTTCGAGGCCAATTAAAAGTGACAAAGTTTTTGAGCCAGTGAAAATACCCGAGAACGTAGTTGGATGACAAGCCGTTCACTGCTTTGTACTGGGCGATCTTCACTCGAGTGGCACGGGGATTGGTGCGCAGATAACTCTGCAGTGGATCTGTACCCAAACGTAGTGCGATGTACACGAGAAAAGTCACCAAGATCAGTGTGGGCACAGCCCAGACAATTCTCCTGATTGCAAACCTCAACATGCTTTATCTCCTCGAATACGCACGAAACAATCCGACAACGCAAAAGG
>Ga0194050_1000435_pt1 | contig 14800 bp, 13 predicted proteins | sample SepL2310m_MetaG_FD_148657 | JGI IMG/M metagenome (GOLD analysis project Ga0194050, IMG submission 148657) | Anoxic zone freshwater microbial communities from boreal shield lake in IISD Experimental Lakes Area, Ontario, Canada - Sep2016-L239-10m | ecosystem: Environmental > Aquatic > Freshwater >...
GCTCAAGCAACAAGATCGTCGCTATCACATCATCATGCGTGACCGCATGACAGTTCGTTCTAGCTAGTTCGCTTCACCTACTTAGCGAGCAGCCAGTCGCGTGTGCGACTAAATGCATCTTGCGCATCATGCGCGCGATGTGCTGGACGCGCAGCATCGTGAGCAAAACCGTGCACTGCTTCGGAGTATTCCTGCACAGTCACGCCCGCAGCGCGCAACTCCAACACTTGGTCTGGCGGTGTGTACGGGTCAAGTGATCCGATGATCGCAAGCACTCGGTCGGCATTGCCACCTTCGAGATAGGTAAGTGGATCGCCCTGCGTGGCACTCATCCAACCTTCTGGAATATGAATCATTCCGTAGAACGATGAGATCCGAGCAAACCGATCGCTTCGTGCTGCTTTGTGGCAATACATTCCGCCCATACAAAATCCGATCAACCCAACTCGATCCACACCAAGGGCGTCGGCGGCTTCGTGCATGTCACGAAGCACCGCATCATCACTCAACAATGGCACGCATGCCATCCGCTCGGCAATATCAGCCGACAACGTTTGATTTGGAAATGGCTCAATCGCAATGACTGCCATGTTCCACTCACGTGCAAATTGAGCAACAAGATCATCAAAAAGTGGTCGCATTCCAAAGATGTCCGGCATGATCACAAGCCCCATCACTGGCTTGGCCACACTCAAATTAATTTCGGCGGGGGTGCCTGAGGGCAAGGTAATTCTCATAGTTCTCAATCTTTACATCATTAGCAATCTCAATGTTGATTGCAGTGCGACTTGCAGTGAGAAGTGCGGTGAGTGCTGTGCGGATCATCATCTGCATGACCACACAAACAGCACGCACTTGTACACGTCCCACAACCATCAATCACCCAAAAGGCAAATCGTCCACGGTTCGCACACTCGTGCAGGAGTGGTCGGCTCTCTCAATTGCACCATCCACACTCAGACGGGTCAATGGCTGGGGGCTTCCAGGTAAGCGAGTAGCCAACCTCGACGAAGTACTTATTCGAGCCGGCTTTGGCCTTGAAGCAACCGATTCGGTCGGCGATCAATACCTTTTCAAACTTGTTATTCGCGCAGCCAACGACGAGCTTGCAACTCGCATTGTGTTGCAGCGGCTCCTGCCACCACTGATCTCTATTGCTGCTCGGCGTGGCAAGTTGGCTCGCGGAGGGTTTGACGAGGCTCTCACCGACACCGTCGCTCAAGCCTGGATACAAATCCGCACATATCCAATCAACAAGCGCCCCATCAAGATCGCCTCCAACTTGGTGCGCGACTCCGAATACTTTGCGTTTGTGCGCGACAGTCGCCTCAAGCAACTCGCCGTTGCATGGGGTGACGATGTGATCAACATGATCCCGACTCCCGAGATTCAGATCAACCCAGAAGACGAGGTAGCCAACTTGCTTGCAGACGCATCAAAATGGAATTTGGGTCCACGTTCGCTCAGTGTGTTGCAACAACTTGCAGATGGCAAAAGTTTTCGATCTATTGCAGCAGATGCAGGTGTCAACATCCGCACTGTGCACAGCTGGAGAAGCACCGCTATCAGCGAGTTGCGTGAACAAATGCAGTGTGCTGGCTAAGTTTTGCACTACGCAAGCGTAATGAGTTACTCACCACAAACACACTTGACAATGCCATTGCAAGGCCGGCCCACATTGGGTTCATGTATCCAAGTGCAGCAAGCGGTATTGCCGCTGCGTTATATGCAAAAGCCCAAAACACATTGGCGCTGATCGTGCGCAATGTGGCACGCGATAGCAAAATCGCATCAGTAACAAGACGCAGGTCTCCACTCACAATGGTGAGATCGCTTGCACTCATTGCAACATCGGTGCCAGTGCCCATGGCAATACCTACGTCGGACTGAGCAAGTGCTGCAGCGTCATTGACTCCATCGCCCACCATCGCAACCGCATAACCACGTTTCTGCAAATCAGCAACTACGCGCACTTTTTCTGCGGGCAACACACCAGCGATCACGTGTTGATCATCAGTTTCGATTCCTACTTGTTCTGCAACAGCCAATGCAGTGGCCAAGTTGTCGCCAGTGAGCAACACTGGTCGCAAACCCAGTTCGCGTAATGAAGCAATTGCTGCAGCGCTATTGGTTTTAGGTTTGTCTGCTACTACGCACACTGCCTTTGCCATTCCGTCATAGGCCACTAACACAGCGGTGTTGCCAGAGTCGCGCGCAACTTTCAAAGCTTCACGCAGCGGGCTCGAAATAATCACGGTGCGCGCATTAAGCAACTGCTCTCCACCAACCATCACGCGATGACCGTCAACCACACCAACAGTTCCTTGCCCAGCAATCGACTCAAATTGTTGCACGCTTGCAAGTTGCCCCAATTCGGCACGCGCAGCAGAGGCAATGGCCTTTGCCACGGGGTGTTCGCTTGCAAACTCCAATGCACCGGCAAAGCCCAACACTTCGGCGCGGGTTGCATCGGCCGCCACTACAACGTCAATCAGCTGCATGACACCTGTAGTTATTGTGCCGGTTTTGTCAAATACCACGGTGTCAATACGTCGCGTGCTTTGCAATACATCGACACCCTTGATCACGATGCCCATTTGTGCTGCGCGGCCGCTTCCCACCATCAACGCAGTCGGGGTAGCAAGTCCAAGTGCGCAAGGGCACGCAATGATCAGCACCGAAACTGCGGCTTCAAATGCATCGGCCAAACGTTCAATGTCGTCGCCCATCACATACCACGCAACAAATGTGGCAAGCGACAACAGTATTACTGTTGGCACAAACACACTACTTACGCGATCGGCAAGTCGTTGCACTGGAGCCTTAGTGGATTGCGCATCGCGCACAAGTTTGGTGATCTGCGCAAATGTCGAGTCGGCTCCAACTCGTCGCGCACGCACTACCAATCGTCCAGTCAAGTTCACTGTTGTTCCCGTGACCTTGCTGCCTACTTGCACATCAACTGGCACACTTTCGCCTGTGAGCGTTGATGCATCAATACTCGACGCACCTTCCATCACCACACCATCTGCAGCGATGATCTCGCCTGGTCGCACAACAATCATGTCGCCAACCTGAATCAACACGGCATCAATAGTTACTTCTTCACCGTCGCGTAAGACGGTTGCGGTGCGCGCACCCAACGCCAGCAATGCCCGCAATGCGTCACCCGCGCGGCGCTTCGCACGTGCCTCAAAGTACCTACCGGCCAATAAAAAGATAGTTACTGCAACGGCCACTTCAAAATACACATGCACTCCACCGCTCATACTGGTCATGCTGGTCATTGATTCATGCGCCGATGTGGTTGCCGCGTGTCCCCACACAAGAGCCCAAACCGACCACGCAACTGCGGCCACAATCCCAAGCGAAATCAGTGTGTCCATCGTTGTTGCGCGATGACGAGCATTCATCAGTGCGGCTCGATGGAAAGGCCATGCTCCCCACGTCACGACGGGTGCAGAAAACGCCATCGCATACCACTGCCAATTGGCAAACTGCAGCACCGCAAACATCGATACCAACGCAACCGGAACACCTAAAACAATGCTCGCTGTCAACCGAGTCTTGAGCATTGCAACGCGTTCACGAACTTCTGCATCCAACATGTCAGGAGTTGTCTCTGCAAGTGGTCGTGCCCCATAGCCAAGCGATTCGACAACAGATACAAGATTCAGCGTGTCTGTCTGCGATGCATCAAACGTGACTCGAGCAGACTCGGTTGCAAAGTTAACGGTTGCCTCAACACCATTGAGGCGATTCAAACCTTTTTCAATCGTCATCGCACATGCATTGCACGACATGCCAGTGATCGACAGATCAACCTGGTTTGCAGAGGTATCAACTGTGGTCATTGCCTCTAGTCTCGCCCCGCGAGACGACCAATCAGTTGATTAAAACTTGTAAGTTGAGTCGCTCTCGCCGTAACCATTGAATGAGTCAACGGCGTTCATCACCGCGAGGTGACCAACGAGGGCAAGGGCGAGAAGAATAATTGTTGCTGTGATCATGCCTTCCAGTATGGCGCAATATCTGCCAAAACGATTACCCTATGGTAAGTATCTCTATATTAGATACCCCGTATCACGCCACAATTCTGCAGTGGGTCGCCAGGGGCTCGAACCCTGGACCTGCGGATTAAAAGTCCGTTGCTCTACCAACTGAGCTAGCGACCCGACTTGTCAACAGACTAGTTGCTCGCAACAAAAGAACCTCAATCAGATTCAACTCTCGTGCTTGACTGATGCTGTGCGTTTCCTCCCCAACCTCAATTCCACTCGACGAACCATATTGCTCTCAACATGGGGCTTGTTTACTGGCCTCGCGCTCTTGCTTGTTACCGCAGGCGTATTCAGCACACTCGTGGGCATCCGCGCCGAATTGAAGCACCTGCCAACTCTCGTCAGTGGCGGTATCACCACTGCCTACTACGCGGGCTTCTTGCTCGGCTCGTGGTACACGCTTCGTGCGCTCAAACAAGTAGGACACATTCGTGTCTACGCCGCGCTCGCCTCACTGCTCAGCGCATCGGTGCTGATCACTGGCGTCTACGACTCTCCTCTCGTGTGGATTCTTATGCGCTCAAGCACAGGCTTTTGTTTTGCGGGTTTGTATGTCGTTGCCGAATCTTGGCTGAATGGCCTTGCTAGCAACACCTTCCGCGGTCGCCTGCTCGCCATGTACAACGTGGTCACGATCGGTGCATACGGTGCTGGGCAATTACTGGTATTTAATTTTGATGCACGCACGCTCACGGGTTTTGCTTTCGCTGCTGTTGTTTCGTCGCTCGCTGTCATTCCTGTCGTCATGTCAGAACAAGCAGCAACTCCCAATGTTGACAACCACACGCACATCACCATGCGCGAGCTTGCAAAAATTGTTCCAACCGGTGCCGGCACAATTCTGCTCGTTGGTCTTGCGCACGGTGGCATGCTCGGCATGGCAGTCATCTATGCAACACGCGAAGGACTCAGTGTTGGTCGCGTCGGCATCTTGATCGCAGCCATCAACCTCGGTGGGATGGCACTCACCTGGCCTATCTCTTCGGCATCCGACGACATCGACCGTCGCATTATTGGAGTACTCAGTTCGCTCGCTGTGATCGTCATGGGCCTGCTCATGCTCACCCAAACACCAAGTAGTTGGCTCACCACGGCTCTGCTGTTTGCTATCGGTGGTTTTAGTTTTCCGTTGTATGCAGTTGGTGGTGCTTATACAAACGACTGGGTGTCACAAGAACAGATGGGTGCTGCCGCGTCGCAGCTTGTGACGCTGTATGGCTTTGGCGCCATGATCGGTCCGCTCGTTGCTGCACCGTTTCTCGACATCATCGGCACTCAGGGTTTTGCTTGGTCAATCATTTCGCTACACGCGCTGATCTTGTTGTTCCTTATCTATCGCATTCGTGCGTGGCATGCACCAGTTACGACAAAACATTGGGATGACGTTTCATTTCACGGCCGTGCGTTTTTTATTCCGGCAACGATTGTTTCGCTTGGTGTCAACCGACGCGCGAAATAAGTACACCGACGCCGGCAAACTGCAAGATGCCAGCAACCACAGTAAACACATGCCAGATTTCGTGAAAGCCAAATATCTCTGGTGAAAGCTTTGGCTTTTGTAGATAAAACAACACAGCGCCAACGGTGTACACAATGCCGCCGAGTGCATACAGCAACAGACTGGTGAAGCCAGCGCGGTGATACGCCCACGGCAAAATCACGAGCGCAGCCCAACCAATAATCAAATACAACGCATGACCAACACGCTTTGCTTTCCACGTGATCTTGAGACCCATACCAACTGCTGCTGCCGCCCAGATTGTCAGTAAGAACGGCACGCCAACTTTGCGCGGCAAAGCCAGCAGACACACTGGCGTATACGAACCAGCAATCAGCACATAGACCATCGCGTGATCGAGTTGTTGCATCGTTCGCTGCCCTTTTAGCGAGCGCGTAAATAGGTGATACGACGCAGATGTTGAGTACAGCGCAAGTAGTGACAACGCATAAATGCCGACTGCGAAGCGAGCTATTCCTGCAGGTGTAACGAGAGTGAGAATAATGCCGGCAGGAATGGTGACCGCAACTGCTATGGCATGAATACGCCCGCGCCAACGGGGGCGCCACTTGCCTGTTGAGTGCTGGAACACTGGAATATGCGGCACGAATTCACCTCCTTTTTGACAGCGTAACCTTGGCCTATGACTTATAACTTTGATCGCTTTTTACGGTACGACGAGATGGTGTCGTGGTTGCACGACTTGCAAAAACAATTTCCTGGTCTTGTGGCACTCGAAACTTATGGCAAGTCATACAAAGGTCGGGATCTATGGATCGCAACGGTGACCGATGCGTCGACAGGCGCGCACAACACCAAGCCTGCGCATTGGATCGACGCCAACATTCACGCAACCGAAGCGACAGGCAGTGTTGCCGCATTGTTCATCTTGGATTTTCTTGCCAACAACTTCGGCAAGCACGATCAAGTCACTGAAGCATTGCGTACACGCACGTTTTATATCGTGCCCCGGGTCAATCCAGATGGTGCAGAAGATGCACTTCTAGATCGGCCTCTGTATCACCGCTCAAGCGTTCGTTCGTGGCCTTGGCGCGATGGACATCGTTGGCCGGGCCTGAGCGTTGAAGACATTGATGGTGATGGAACAATTCGCACCATGCGCATGCCTGATATTGATGGTGCGTGGATGGAACACGATGAAGATGCTCGTGTGATGGTTGCAGTTGGACCACTCGGCGCACCTGCGGGAAAAACTCGTTATCGCTTACTCGATGAAGGTTTGTTGGAGAATTTTGACGGCTTCACGATTCCGATGCCACGCGACCCAAGCGGGCTCGATCTCAATCGCAACTTCCCTGCAGGTTGGGGCACCAACGTGCTTGGTTCGGGAGATCATCCCATGTCAGAACCAGAAGTAGATGCACTTGTGCGCGCGGCTCGCTCACGTACCAACGTGTGCGGCTACAACGCATTTCACACGGCTGGCGGTTTTATGTTGCGCCCTTCGAGCACACGTGCTGACTCCACACTGCCACCATTCGACATTTGGGTGTTTAACGAACTCGGCAAAGTTGGCGTGCAACACACTGGTTACCCGGTGCACTCGGTATACGAAGATCTCACATGGGACAAGAGCGACACTATGAGCGGTGCTGGCGATGATTGGGCATACGAGCACCTTGGAGTGTTCGGTTGGACAACCGAGTTTTGGGATGCGATTTATCATGCAACAGGAGAACACTCGCCCACAGATGTTTGGTATGTGGGGCCAACACCCGAACAAGATTTGGCAGTGTGTAAATGGACGGACACACACGCACCCGGCTCATATGTTGCGTGGAAGAAATTTGATCATCCCCAACTCGGGCCGGTCGAGATTGGTGGTTGCGACTTCTTTCGTACATGGACAAATGCTCCACCGTCAAAGTTGCGCGATGAAGTCAAAGAGCACGTCCATTTCGCGCTCTTTCAAGCGCTTGCATCACCGCGAATTGAAATCAAACTTGCCGAAGCCCAATCGGTTGGCGATGGTGTCTGGCGAGTGCGTGTAGGCATTGCCAATACGGGCTGGCTCAGTACCGAGATCAGTGCCTGGGCCCACAAGCACAACATTGTGTTGCCACTCACTGCACAGATTGACGGTGTTGAAGCGAGCAGCATCATTGATGGAGCACCACGAGTGAAGCTTGGTCAACTAGATGGTCGCGTGCGCTTTCGTGTTAGTGGAGATGCAAAAAGTGATGGCACTCCAGATCGCGTGATGCACTCGTGGCTAGTGCGCGGCAAGAAAGGTCAGATGATTACGCTGACCGCAACGCATCAACGTGCTGGCACTGCTGTTGCCTCGGTGGTCTTGCCATAACGATGGTGTGACTGCAAGGCACGCAACATAATAAAGAGTGCGCTCGGCACGATCACTACGTTTGGTGTTGCCACGAAGAGGTCGCCAATCATCAGGCCATAAATACCCCACGACACCGACATGACGACAACCATTGCAAAGGTTGCTACCGAGACACCAACAAGGTGAGTGGTGCGCGCTGCGCGAATAGCCTGCGGCACGATGCCAGTGCCACCGACCACGACTGCGATTGGGCCAAGTACATCTTTTGATACCGCACCTGCACTTACTGCAATTGCCAGTATCGCGATCACTACAAATACTGCTCGTTGCCATGACACTGCCCGGTGGCGCACCTGGGCAATGATCACCGTGCCAAAACCAACGATCGTCATTACGTTGGCAGTAACTACCAGATAGGTATGTGCCACAATCCCATAAACGACCCACAGAATAGATCCGCTCAAACTTTGCATCTGCGAAAAGACTGACACCCCCTCCACGGTGTTGCGCCGCACCACTCGGTAAGCCTGGGGGATCGTAAAAGTGAACGACAGGCTGATACACCACAGGCTAAAAACATCGCGGAAACTCACTTCGCAACCATAGGTCGTGTCGTTAGCGTAAACGGGGTCATGAACACCACCTATGCAGTGAGCCTGCCGACCAAGAAATGGTCGGAAGAGATTCGTCAAGCGTGCAATAGCAAAGTCAAGGATTGGCTCAATCGCTATTTTTCGGCAGACAGAATGCCAGCAAACATGCGCATCCGTGTGAGGCAATCTCCCGATGATGAAGTCTTTCGTGCCGAAATTTCCGAGACTTTTAAGGCCACAGGGTCGGGGCGCACCACGACAATCACCATTGCGCCACACCGTGGTCAACTGGTTTTTGATGTACGCATGCGTAATATCGCCGGAAAAGATTCTGTCGTGCCGCGTAGACCAGCCGAAGTGCCACCAAAAGCACTGCTGCAATTATGCAGCGAAATTTCTCAGATGCTCGAGGTGTACGACGCCGAGCGTCGCATTGCACCAGTTGTTCGCATCATCGGCACTTCCGACGATGGTCAAGCACTCGGCGCCGATTCTTTAGACGCACTTTCTCGACGGCTGCCAATCATTATTGAGTACACGGCAGGGAAAAATATAGAGGCCTCCCTCACTGCGCCACTTGCGCATGATCTGTTAGGAATTGCGCACATCGCACACGTCACCACTCCTGACGCACTCAAGGCATTTAATGCATATTGCGGCGCTCAAACGTTGAGCGAGCAATACATCACTATCATGTGGCCACAACCTGTTAAGCCAACGGTGATTGCGACCTCTCAACCCAAACGAGAACAAATTGCCGCGATGATTATCGACGCAGCGACCATGCAGCCAGAGTTACCAATTCAGGCACCACCTCGTGCGGCTTTAGGTCGGCAAGTTCAGAGTCCTGTTGCTACTGAAACAAATATTGGCGTTGACACCGATTCGCTCAAGAAAACTATTGATCTCCTGACGAAGCAAATTGATGAGAAGCAATTTCATATTGATCAGCTCGACGAATTGTTGGCTGAATCGGACGAACAAAATGATGCACTTGTTGACGACCTAGATGAGCGTGAAACACAAGTTGACGATTTAGCTGCAGACAACGCCCGCTTGCGCGAAAATATTGATGCAATCATTTTGCAAAAACTCGATCTCGAAGCCGAGCTCGATCGCAAAGCTCCCGGTGCAATCCCCCGAACTGTGCTGGATGCAGTGCACAAAGCATCCAAAGAATGTCGCAACCTCGTTTTCTTAAAATCTTCGTTCGAAACCGCCGACGCACTGCAGGGTCCAGATCCAGTGCGCCTCTTAAGCGATCTCAAGAAACTGGAACTGGTTGTGCAAGCCTGGCGGTCAAACAAGTTTTCTTCGAGCGCAGGCCTCGGTTCGTATATGCGCGACGAATACAACCTTGACTACGTGCCAAATATTGCGCGTGACACCGCACAAAAACATGCTGCGTATTACACCGTCACCTACGAAGGCAAGCCGGTGTTGCTTGGTGCGCACTTGCGACGAGGCAAAAACCGTTCGCTCATTCGTATCTATATGTATGTCGACAATGCCAACAAGACCATCGTTATTGGCAAGATCGACGATCACGGACCAGACCGCACTAGTTGACACTGTTTTAATATGGCATCTCATTGGCAACCCCGTAGCATCAGTTCATGACTTCACCGATCTACAAACTTTCAGATAGTTACATCGATCGCCTTGCCGTGCTCGACCCAGGTGCCGCAACGTACATGGGTATTCCTGGCCACGACCACGAGATGACCGACTTCTCGCCTGCTGGTCACGATGCTCGTGCAGCACTGGATCACGATGTGTTGACGCAACTCAATGCGCTTGATGCTTCTGCCGATGCAGATCGTTTGGCTGCAGGCGTATTACGCGAATCGCTCGAGATGGGCACACTTGAATACGCATCCAATGAACATCTTCGATCCATTCGCGTGATCGCAGGCGACGTCGATGCGGGCCGTTCAATTTTCGATTTGATGCCAACAGATACGGCCGAGCAATGGGCAGTTATTGCAGAACGTATGTCGCAAGTGCCTCGCGCGTTTGCCGGCATGCGCGAGTCGTGGGCACTCGGTGCGCAACGAGGCGCACTTGGGCAACGCCGACAAGTGCTTGCGTCGGCTGAGCAATTGGGCGCTTGGGCGGGCCGCGGCACTGCACCAGCTTTTTTTGAACAGTTCGTTGAAGGGGCTGCTTCAGTTGCAGGTGCGCCAATCGATCAACTGCGCACAGCAGCGAAGGCTGCATCAAATGCGCTCGGCGAAACATCCGATTATTTACGCAACGAGTACGCACCGATTGCAGATGCTCACGATGGTGTCGGTGCAGATCGTCATGCATTAGCTCGACGCCGTTTCATGGGCATGAATGTTGAGGCCCGCGATGCGTACGAGTGGGGTTGGGGCGAAGTAGAGCGTCTCGATGCCGAGATGGCACGCGTGGCACAAGAGATCCAGCCAGGTGCATCACTCGCTGAAGTACGACACCTGCTTGACACCGACCCTGCTCGATCGATTGTTGGTGAAGATGGATTGCGCGATTGGTTGCAAGAAATCATGGACGACGCAATGAAATTCTTGATCGATGAAGATCACTTCTCAATTCCAAAATCTATTCAGCGAGTCGAGGCGATGATTTCTCCTCCTGGTGGCGCCGCGGCAATGTATTACACAGGGCCAAGTGAAGACTTAAGTCGTCCCGGTCGCACGTGGTATCCAACTAATGGTCGCACTGTGTTTCCACGTTGGAGCGAACCAACGACTGCGTACCACGAAGGAGTGCCGGGCCATCACCTGCAAGTTGCAATTGCCACAATCAATTCCGAAAAACTCTCACGTTTTCAGCGCAACACATTTGTTTCTGGTCATGGCGAAGGTTGGGCACTTTATGCCGAAAGACTCATGGACGAGTTCGGCTTCTTCGCCAATCCCGAATATCGCCTTGGTTATTTGTACGCGCAAGCGTTTCGTGCTGCCCGCGTTGTCATCGACATCGGTATGCATTGTGGATTCACTATTCCTGCTTCATGGCCTTGGCACCCAGGTGAGGCATGGACACCAGAGCTGATGCTCGAATTCTTGAGTGCTCGGTCATCGAGCGATGATGCATTCAATCGCTCTGAAATCAATCGCTATCTGGGCTGGCCTGGTCAGGCTATTTCGTACAAGCTCGGCGAGCGAGTGTGGCTCGATTTACGTGATGACGCTCGCAAAAAACACGGCACTGCTTTTGATTTGCGTAAATGGCACGCACATGGTCTCGATTTGGGCAATCTTGGTCTTGACCTGCTCAAATCTGAAATGGCTCGCTTCTAGCTACGGAACAACAACGTGAAATCCATCGATGTCACCTGTAAAGGTGTAAGGGAACTTCAGTCCCCTTACTCCCTCCCAATACGCATCGTCGGCAACAATATAAATATTTGAGGCATCCAAGGTCCCATATAGAAATCCTTGGTGAAGCCTGCCAGCGTATTGAGATGCTTCTTCCATATTCATCCGCGAAAAGTACACGGCATTGGTACCCATCTTGTGTCGCGATGCAAAATCCGCAATCAACATCCACCGACCCTCGACATCGTTAATCAGCAATGGAAGCGTGACGATGTTCTTGTGAGTTCGTGCAAATTCTTCCCATCGAGGGTCTTGCATTGGTGAAACCCATTGTCGTGCATCTGTAAACCGGTGGCGCACAGTTGTGACAGCTGAAGCAGAATCAACAACTTGAAAAAGTAGGCACCCCGCCAACACGACTGTTGCCACCTTTTTGTTGAACACTCTGCATGCAACAACAATGACTACCAAAACCAGCAAATAATATGCCGGCCAGATGTACCGACCGTGGGTGCGAAACGTCTGAGTGAATTGCTTAAACAGTGGGACAAGTTGATACTCAAAGAATGTTCGGCGCCCGATGCCTGGTCTAAATGTCATTGAATAAGCGGCCAGAGCCGCGACGAACAGATACAAAATACGATGACGACTGCGTGACTCACTTTTCTTAGCGACGAGCTTTTCAATACTGAACTGCATGATAAACATCGCAAGCATCACAAATACAACTAGCGAAAATACTTGGGTCGACATGACAATCCAGCCACCAGCAATGATCAACGCTGATCCGATCGCTGCAGCGAATTGTGAAACCTGATAGTTGGGATACCTTGCGACAAAAAGTTGATACAGCCAAACCAAAGTGACCATGCTTGCCACCAAAAGTATTCCGCTACCTAAAAAACTGAAACCCTCAACATCACCCCGCAATTCCTGTTGGTCAGAGAGAAAATGCGACCACGTTCCCGATAACGACGTTTGTACATCAATGAGCGAGAGCGGCTGCCATCTAAACCAATAAGGAAAACTCGAGTCGGTTACATCTGAGCCGCCTGTAAATAAATTGGACCCAAGTACGACAAAGCCACCCGCGATGAGAGTGGAGATTGATGCAACTGCGACAGCAGCGAAGTGCTTGATCGCCATTGAACGAGACCCGCCCTCATGTCGCAAATGCTGAACCAACTTTGCGATCCAGATGGCCGCAATCATCGGGATGAAATATGCCTGGATCAAAATAGTGCTAGTAAATAGCAATGCCCACCAAAGCGATTTCAGTTGTTTTGTGAAGTACAGGTTGAGTGCACCAAGAATCAAAAAATGACTGGCGAGTGCAATATGACCGTATCCATCATGGACCAAGCGATACATAAGCGTGGGTGACAGTGCAATAAAAACTGACCCAAGTGCTATCTGAATTTGGTCAGTCAGGAAATGGCTCAACAAGCGCGCTGCGAGATAGGCCTGCAGAATAAAACAGATGAGTATCCAGAGTCCTAAATACTGAAATGTCGCTGGAAGCAAAAAATTGAACGGTTTAAAGATAAATGCAGCGAGTGGTATCGAGTCGGTGAAGGCAATCGAGCTAGAAATATCCAGTCCAAGCTTTGGATTCAATCCAAGTGGCCATTGCAGCAGCCCTGTATGGCGAAAGAACTCCCACCCCATGTAATGCTGCGCTGAGTCACCAACCATCAACCAATTTCTAGAGGTTGGGTCAAGTATTCGTCCGCCGGTCACGTAGACAAAGATCACCAAACCAACAACTAGCGAATAAATTCGCTGCACTGATTTACTCTTCAACACTCTCGTATTCTATGGAACAACAACAACCTTTGTGCCAAGCGTGGCCCACTGATAAATAAACAAAGCATCTTTTGTGCTCGAGCGCAAGCAACCACTCCCTTTAAACGCTCCAAGTTCGTCGACTGTCTGCATCGGTTTGCTATTGCGAATTGGTATCTCATGAAAACCGATGTTCCCACCATTGCGACCAATTGCAAACCGTGTCATAAAACGGAACGTGACACCCGCAAACTCAGGACTATAAGAAGTTGGTGGGGTGCTAAAGACGCTAAAAGTTCCATTGCCTGGTTGGCCGAGCATGCCGGAAACAGGAAAGGTGCGGATTACTTCATTGTCAGCATTGATGACCCACACGCGTTGTTGACGATTGGCGTACACGATGCGCCGACCAACACCAGACTTGGCTGGCACCGGAGCAACTTCAACAAGTACAGGCGTAGTCGTAGTGGTCGTCGTGGTTTCACCGATTGAACCGTCGCTGGCTGATGCAACACTCGCACTTCCCATAATCAAGAGTGCCAACACTGACGCTGCAATCACTCGCTTCATTGAGCTTCCGCCAAAATTAAACGCGATGCAGATGCCCCGATTCGGCTTGCTCCAGCATCAATCATCGCTATTGCGTCGGCGTAGTTGCGAATACCACCACTTGCCTTCACGCCAATAGTTTCGCCAACAGTTTTTCTCATCAATTGCACATTCGCGATTGATGCACCACCCGATTTATGAAATCCCGTCGATGTCTTGACGAAGTCGGCACCACCTTGCACTGCTGCAGAGCACACAGCAATAATCTGCTCGTCACTCCACAACGCAGATTCGATAATCACTTTGAGAATGACGCCAGATGGGATGGCTGAGCGCACCGCAGACACTTCATCAGTTATTGCCGACCAATTGGCAGTGCTCACAAAAGCCAAATTGGTCACCATGTCAATCTCGTTGGCGCCATGTTCACACGCTTGTTGTGCTTCACGACTCTTGACCAAAGGGTTGTGGGCGCCAGATGGAAATCCCACGACAGCAGCAGTTTTGATCGACAATGGCAATAAGCCTTTGGTGAGCGGCAAGTGTGAAGGCGAGATGCAGATTGCCCCAACCTGGAGGCCAATTGCTTCGGCGCACAAACGCTCAACATCGGCCATTGTTGCCTCTGGGGCAAGGAGCGTGTGATCAATCATCCGAGCAAGTTTTCGCGCGTCCATTACCTACACCCTATTGCCATGTGCATC
>Ga0194050_1000455_pt1 | contig 14396 bp, 9 predicted proteins | sample SepL2310m_MetaG_FD_148657 | JGI IMG/M metagenome (GOLD analysis project Ga0194050, IMG submission 148657) | Anoxic zone freshwater microbial communities from boreal shield lake in IISD Experimental Lakes Area, Ontario, Canada - Sep2016-L239-10m | ecosystem: Environmental > Aquatic > Freshwater >...
AGGGCATTGGAAAGATCAATCCAGACAGCTAGGTTTGAAATCAGAACGGAGGGAGGATTTTTTGAAGATGTATCCTGAATCTTGGTTTTCATTTCCTTGAGCATTGCACTATTAAAAGAGCTGTTTTCGAGAAACGCCATCGCCCGGGATAATACCCCAAAAGAGCCGGTATGCAGGTCCACACCCTGGTAGATTTTTTCCATTCCGCGTGCCATGAAGGCGTGGAGAATGATGTTTGCAAAAATTGCGATGGCAACTGGGAAGAGGCCGAGGCCTAAAACAACGCAAGCATGAATGGAAAACAAAGAGTAGCAGGCAAGGGCGAGAGCGATGAAAAGCGGGATTTTGGATAATAAATGCGGGGGCTGGTCTGCCCATGAAACAAGGGATGCAATGTCTGCAGGATTCTTGCTGTTTCCAGCGCGGGCATTCATTTGCTGCCTTAAATCAAGTAGCGGTGCAAGTTCTCGAATGGATTGCTGCCTACGAATAATTTCAGTAGCATCTGCGGGGCCTTGCAGCCACTCTGCAAGTGTTTTTTGTCCCACAAGGGTGTTTGCAATGCAGAGCAATTCGAAAAGTGAACCCGAACCGAAAATATCCAGATCATCTGCATAGGGGTGGTTTGCAGTGCGGAATCGCAAGCCTTGGCTGCCTTTACCCTGCCATTTGTATTTAAGCCTAGCTACCCCTGATTGATAAAATTCGAGATTGCGGGAGACATCCTGCCAAGCCCGGGTTACTTTTTCGTGCAAGATAAGCAAAACAACAAAAGGTGGAATGGCGGCTAATAATAACCAAGCAGAAAATTCCTGCCTGCCCAAACTGAGCCAGCAAAGTAAGCCAAACAAAACAAACCAGAGGATTCTGGATTGGCCCAGTAGGTTTTCCCACCGTGCTAGCGCTTTGTTTTTAAGTAGCAGGGATTTTTCCCGTTCCTCATAAATGAGCAAAGGGTTTTGTTCTGAATAGTTCGGTGTAACTTGTGCCATGGTTTATCTATCGGTTCCAATGATTAATAATCATCTTTTTACAAGTTTGCAGGGTTAGATGCCTTAAAATAAATGTGAAAACTTCAAAACGGTGCGAAGAAAGTGCAAAAGTCCGATTCTGCAGTCTGGGTAAGGTGAAGATACTTTCTGATTCGGCCTTTGTTTGATTGACTGAAATAATTAATGCAGTTAGCCTAATAGGTGTACAGCCCGCCATCTTGGAGAGCAAAATGATAAGAATTGATGCTAAAAAAGGTCCCCGATTCTGCGATGGATTTACGCGCAGGGATTTTATTCATGCAGGGGCTCTTCCTTTGCTTGGTTTAACCTACCCTAAATTTTTGGCAGCCAAGGCCGCTGCTCCAGCACCCGTTGGCGATTCGGATGTAAATTGCATTATGCTCTTTCTCGTGGGCGGGCCCAGCCATATCGATACATGGGATCCTAAGCCAAATGCGCCTGAAGAAATTCGAGGCCCTTTCAAAACCATTCAAACTAATGCCCCGGGCGTTCGAATTACCGAGATCTTTCCAAAATTAGCCAACCATATGGATAAGGTTTCGCTTATCAGATCGGTTTATCATACCGCCAGTGCAGTGCATGATACGGGCCACCAAATGATGCAAACAGGCAGACTGTTTACAGGGGGCATTGAGCATCCCCATACTGGTTGCGTCATGACTTATTTAAAAGGGCAGCGGGGCGAAGTTCCTGGCCATGTTCTTATCCCAAAGCCCATTGGCCGTACGGGTGGTAACATGCCTCATGGGCAGACCGCTGGTTATCTTGGTAAGCAGCATGATCCATTTGTTTTGGATGCGGATCCTTCTGTAAAAGATTTCAAAGTTCCAGATTTGCTACCCCCTGATTACATTACTTCGGTAAGGGCAGATCGCAGGCGTAAGTTGCGTGATTCCGTGGATGCGAATGTTGCAGCATTCGAAAAAGATTCGAAATCCAAGCAGTTTGATGACAATTTCAACCTTGCCTATAAGTTGATGACCAGCCCAACAGCTCGTGAAGCTTTTGCTTTGAATCAAGAAACCGATAGCATGCGCGATCGTTATGGAAGAACCCGCTTTGGCCAATCTTGCCTGCTTGCCCGAAGGTTGATCGAACGGGGTGTTCGGTTTGTAACGGTGAATATGTTCGAAACCGTGTTTGATGAAATCACTTGGGATATTCATGGATCGAGGCCATTCACTGACATTACCGAAATGTCGAAATTGGTCGCACCCAATTTTGATCAGGCATTCAGTGCATTGATGGAAGATCTGACGGAAAAAGGGTTGCTGAAAAACACCGTGGTAACAGCTTTGGGTGAATTTGGTCGAACACCAAAAATCAATCCCGCAGGTGGGCGCGATCATCATCCTGGAGTATGGACAATATTAATGGGTGGCGGGCCAATCAAGGGTGGCAGGGTGATAGGGGAATCCGATGAACTTGGATATGCGCCCAAAACCAGACCCGTATTACCAGGCGAAGTTGCTGCAACGCTTTTCAAGGCTTTTAATCTTGATCCCCATCATGAACTTCCCGGGCCGCAAGGCAGACCAATGCCCCTTGTTGATTTTAATCTCAACCCGATTCGCGAACTGTTTTAATTGCCTTTAACCTTTGTCGGATTATCTTAGCATGTGCAAAAACTTAATGATCGCAATGTTGGTGTTATTTCTGGCAGGGCCCTTTGCTAATGCACAGATTGTAAAGGTGTTACCTGAGGTGATTGAATTGCAAGGGCAGGGCGAATTAAGATCTGTTTTTGTAGGTCTTTTGCAGGATGGTTTGGTGGTTGCAGATCTCTCCACTGCTGCGGATTTTGTTTCTTCTAATGCCAAAGTCTTTACCGTTGATCAAGCAGGAAAAATTAAAGCTGTAGCAGATGGCGAAGCCGTCTTACAAGTTAAAACCAAGCAGGGCGACGCCACCGCTAAAGTCACCGTTAAAAATGCCCTGGTCCCTAAAAAAATCAGCTTCGAAAACGAAATCATTCCCGCATTCACCCGTGCTGGTTGTAATTCAGGTTCCTGCCATGGCGCCCTTGCAGGGGGGGAAAGGCGGATTGAAGTTATCTCTTCGAGGTTACGATCCCGCTGCAGATTTATTTGTTCTTACCAGGCAGGCGAATGCCCGAAGAGTTGATTGGGCTAATCCCGATTCAAGCCTTTTGCTTGCCAAGGTTTCGTTGAAGTTGCCACATGGCGGGGGTAAAAAACTTCCGAGTGATCATCCTGATTACAAACTTCTTTCTGATTGGATTTCGCAGGGAACCATGCCATCGTCCCCCGATGAGCCAAAAGTTGCTGCGGTGGAAATCATCCCTTCCAAGCTAAGACTAAAATCAGGCGATAAACTTCGGATGATTGCGCAAGCCCGATACACGGATGGCAGGGTTCGCGATGTTTCTCATTGGGCCAGATTTTCTTCAAGTGAAGATTTGGTTGCTTCTGTTGATCAGGATGGCGCAGTTCAAGTTGCAGGTAATGGCGAAGCCAGTGTTATCGCTTTGTTTGCCAACCATGCGGGCTTGGGCGCTATCGTTTCGCCTTTCCCCAATAAACTGCCCACAGATTTTCTGAGCAAAAGCCCAAGGAACAACTTCATTGATGAGCTTGTGTTGCGCAAATTACAGGAATTGCAATTGCCTCCCTCTGGGCAGACCACCGATTCACAATTTATCCGCAGGCTATTTTTAGACATGGCAGGCATCCTACCTACGGAAAAAGAGTTGGACGATTTTGTAAAAGATACTCGCTTAAATAAAAGAGAGTTGCTTGTTGATGCCTTATTGCAAAGGCCTGAGACGACGGATTATTGGGCCTACAAATGGTCGGATATGTTATTGATTTCTACGCGGAATCTTAATCAGCAGGCTGTCTGGGCGTTTTATCAATTTGTACGAAAGTCTGTCGCAGATAATCTCCCCTGGGATCAATTCGCCCAATCTTTGTTGACCGTTAAGGGTAGTAATCTTAACAAAGGTGCTGCTAATTATTTCGTGCTTCATAAAGATGTTACAGATCTCATGGAAACCACCGCAGTTACTTTCATGGGAATGTCTCTCACTTGTGCGCGCTGCCACAACCACCCCATGGAAAAATGGACGCAAGATCAATACTGGGGGATGGCAAGTATGTTTGCGCGTATCGGGATAAAGAACGGCGATATTGCAAACGAAGTGATAGTCGAAACTTATCCTGTGGGGGAAGTGTTGCACCCGAGGAAAGGTGTTGCGATGCCTGGTGCCCCTTTGGATGCCCCGGCCATGAAGGCTGGAAATTCTGAAGATCCCCGGGTGGTGTTTTCCCAGTGGCTGACTGCGAAAGAAAACCCATTCTTTTCGCGGGCAATTGTAAACAGGGTTTGGCGCAACTTCATGGGCAGGGGCCTGATTGAAGCAGAAGATGATTTAAGAGTTACCAATCCTGCTTCCAACCCAGCATTGCTTGATGCCTTGGCCGAAGAGTTTATCAAAGATGGTTACGATATGAAAAAGCTGATGCGGAAAATAGTGCTATCCGCAGCGTATCAGCGGTCTTCACTTCCCAATGCGATGAATGAAAATGACGATCGTTTTTATTCGCGGTTTCTGCCTCGAAGATTAAAAGCTGAGATTTTACTTGATGCCTGTTCTGAGGTAACTGGAGTGCCCACTCCCTTCAACCAAATTTTAAGCCGGGCTGGAGATGCTAAAACAGCCTATGCTGGTTATCCCAAAGGATTGCGGGCTTTGCAGCTTCCCGATGCCTCGGTTGCTTCCCGGTTTCTTGACGCCTTTGGCAGGCCCGAAAGAGCGCAGGCCTGCTCTTGCGAAAGGCAGCAGGATTCCACTGTTGGCCAGGCTCTTCATGTTTTCAATGGTAATACACTTAACGAAAAGCTGCGATCGAAGGAGTTCCTAGGGCTTCAATGGATTAGCGAGAATCTTTCTAGTGAAAAGATTATTGAAAGAGTATTTCTACGGGCACTGTCGAGGAAGCCTAATGCGGATGAGCTTACGCGGTTTTTAAAAATAATGGCAGAGGCTGATCCGAAGGATCCAAAATCCAAACAGGAATCAATTGAAGATCTTGTGTGGGCTGTTCTTACTTCCAAAGAATTTGTTTTCAACCACTAAGTATAAAAAGGTTTGACAATGTTGATGGGCCAATGCTTAGTTCTGCTTTCCAGCATACTTGCTTTGTCGCAACTCCCTTTAGGGAAACCCAATCCTGTTCGGGCCGTTGCTTTTGCAAAAGATGGCAAAGTCGTATTTACAGCACAAGAAAATAATGTCCTTTTTCTAAAGGTCTCTGACGCTGTAGTTCTTTCAAAATTGAAAATGGATAGCGCAATTGTTTCCACCCTTACTTTGTCTGATGATGGAAAAACACTTGCTGTTGCTCATGGAAAATCTGGCGCTTCAGGCGAAATCGTAACTTACAGCATTGGTAATGATAACACCTCTGTAAAACAACTTTTTCAGTTGAAAGCTCATAACGATTTGATTCAAAGCCTTAGCTTTAGCCCCGATGGGAAATTACTTGCTTCATGTAGTTATGATCGATTGGTGAAAATCTGGTCGATTCCTGAAGGCAAGTTGGTTCAAGAATTAAAAGATCACAGCGATTCTGTCTACGCAGTTGCTTTCAATAAAGATGGCAGCATGCTTGCTTCAACCGGGGCAGACCGTGCCATCAAAGTTTGGGATACGAAAACTTGGAAAAAGCTTCATGCTCTTAGTGATTCCACCGATTGGGTTTATACTTTGGCTTGGAGCCCTGTGAAAAATCAATTGCTGGGCGCGGGAGTTGATCAAACCCTTCGAGTATGGGCGCTGGAAAAAGATTCCTCAAAGCTTATTGTATCTGCTTATGCCCATACCTCGGGCGTTACCAAGGCTGTGTGGACACCTGATGGGACTAAAATTGTTTCCATTGGCCCCCTAAAATTGTTTCCATTGGCGAAGATAAAATATGGAAGATTTGGAATGCTGATAAACTATCTGAAATCAAAGCGTTCAAGCCTTTGTCTGATACTCCCCTGGCACTAAGCTTATCCCCCGATGGTTTAACTACGGCCATCGCAAGAGTTGATGGGAAGCTGGATCTTTTTGATTTGAAAACAGGTGACTCGGTAAAGCCGCTTATTCCTTTCATGGAACCTAAAGCCCTATTAAAAAGCATCACGCCCACTTATTCGACATTGGGTAAAAAAGTAACGATTGCAATCAAGGCAGATCATTTTGAAGCACCCTTTGTTGCTTCATCAAACATGAAGGGAGTTACCCTTTCTTCGGTAGCATCATCACTTAAAGACGGTTTGAATCTTGATGTGCAAATTGATGCTGATGCTTCCCCCGGGATTTGTAAAATCAACTGTAAAAGTTCGAAAGGGCAGGTTCTTGAAATTGATCTTGAGGTCGATCGGTTTTTAAGGACTGCAGAAAATGAACCTAATGACTCTCGCCTTACAGGGCAGGCTTTGACTTTGCCTGTAAGTGTTCAATCATCGCTGCAGAGGCCAGGGGATTGTGATTGGTTTTATATTGATGCACAGGCAGGTCAGGAAATCGCAGTTCAAATTCAAACTGAAAAAGATGACAAGATTTTTGCTCCCGTTATGCAAATGGTAGCACCCGATGGAACCGTGGTTGCTGAATCTACGCAAGGTTGGTTGGCCCATGCGTGTTTTCAAAAAGGAAGATACTCTATTGAAGTTCGAGACCGTGATTATCGGGGTGGAGAAACTTTGGGTTCGTACCGATTGCATGTTGGCAGTTTTCCGATTGTGACTTCCATTTTTCCTTTGGGTGCCCAGATCGGCAAAGAAACCACCTGGACTCTGCAAGGGGTTGGACTTACAGGCAAAAATATCTTGAAGGCCACCATCCCAAACTCTTACAAAGATGGGGATAAAGTTCCTTTTGAAACTTTGTTTACCGGGTTGACTGTTGTCCCCGGTAAAACACTTGTCGCTTCTGATGTTTTGGAAAAAACTCATATTCAAAATGAAGTGCTCCAAGTTCCCAGCGTGGGCAATGGTTTGTTTGCGAATCAAAAAGATGTGCATGTTTGGAAACTTGAAGCTAAAAAAGGCCATAAAATTATTGTTGAAACGATGGCGAGCAGGCTTGGTTCCAATGTTGATACTTATCTTGAAATTTTAGACCCCATGGGTAACCCTTTGCCCAGAGTCGTTTTGAGGGGGCTTTCCAAAACTTACACTATCTTTCGCGATCATGATTCAGCTACTCAAGGTATTCGTATCGAAGCTTGGAATGAACTTGCGGTGAATGATTATGTCGTTATTGGAACGGATTTGATGAAAATTAGGGCCCTTCCACGAAACCCTGATGATGATTGCAGGTTCTTTCAATTGGATAACAAGCGTATGGCTTTTGAAGGAACAACTCCCATTCATCATTACTTGGGTCAGCCTATTTATAAAGTTTCCTTGAATCCGCCTGGTGCCACTTTTCCACCGAATGGCTTGCCCCAGATCACCCTTTTTCATCAAAACGATGATGGTGGGCCCAAGCATGGCAAAGATTCCTTGCTAGAGTTTGATCCCCCTGAGGATGGAATTTACAGCGTAAGGGTTCGAGAGATGCAGGCAAGATTTGGTCCTGAAGCCAGTTACCGCTTATTAGTCAGGCATCCAAAACCAGATTACAACCTCCGCATCACTCCAGTGAACGCAAGCCCTGGCTTAGGTTCTGGTACGCCGGTGAATGTAGAGATTGATCGGTTTGATGGGTTTGATGCAGCGGTAGAAATAAAAATAAGTGGACTTCCCGAGGGGTTTCATGCGCCTGCGTTGTTGATTCCGCGAGGTGAAAATGTTGCGAGCTTCAGCATGTTTGCACAAACAGATGCGAAAGCCCCTCCTATTAATCATGGGAAATGGACAGTTAAATCTTCGACCCAAATCAGAGGAGTAAAAGTTGAAAAAGAATTGCAATTCGATGCACCCAAGTTAGGCCCCAAGGGTGATTTAAAAACCATTGTCAGCCCGGAAGAGTTAACTGTAAGGGCGGGCACCGAGGTTAAAATTCTTGTTAAAATTGAGCGAGGCAATGGCTTCGCAGCTCGGGTACCTCTCGATGTAAAAGGCCTCCCCCATGGTGCAAGAATTTTGGATATCGGCCTAAACGGTATTCTTGTAAACCCTAAAGAGACACAACGATTTATAACCATTCAGGTGGATTCCTGGGTGGAGCCCGGGAGTTACCCTTTTGTCGTGTTATCCAAACAAGAGGGTAAGAACACCGAATTTGCAGCCAAGTCGGTTGTTATGAATGTTGTGCGTTAGGGACTTTTGGTTGCTTTGGAATCTCGGGCATTTTTAATTTGGCCAAGGGCCCCATGGATGTGGTGGTGAGCCTGAGTAAAGGATAGCGTTCGATCAGTTGCTGGATTTGTCTAAGGTTTACTTTTTCGTAAGTCTGCATATCCTCATCAACAGATTTGTATTTGCGCAAATAGACCCAAGTCATGCCAACTTCTTGAAGCCTGTTCATGGTTTTTTCGCCCGCCCGCACAATGCGGGATAGCACCTTGCTTTTGGCCTGTTCAAGTTCTTCTTCGGTAATCCCCTTGGTGATAAGTTCATGAATTTGCTTGATGACGATTTCAAGATTTTTATGAGTCTGCTTGGGGTCGCATGAAAAGGAAGTGTAGAAAGCACCCGCTCCATCATATTCATGGAACGAGCAATCTGCGGATTCTGCCAACCCGTTATCCACGAGCGACCAGTAAAGCCTGCTGCCAGATTGATCGCCTAAAATCATGGCGAATAAATTTGCAGCATAGCGAAGAGGAGAGGCTGCGGGTGGACCGGGGCAGATCATGACCACATTTTGTTGCGTTGTGGTTTTCTTTTCCAGGAGTTTGAATTCGCCAGAACCTGATGTTTGTCGAATGTGATCTCGCCTAGCCATGCCGAATTTCCAATTGGTCGTGAGTTTCTCTGCTTTTTTCAGGAAAGTATCCCAATTGAAATTACCCGAGGCAACCAAGGTGATATTGGAAGCGATGTACCTTCGTTGGAAATAATCCAGCATCTGATCGCGTTTTAGATCGATGATGCTTTGGGTTGTTCCGAGTACACTGTTGCCTAAAGGGTGATCAGCAAAAAATAACTTGCGTGCGTGATCAAAAACCATCCAGCCTGGGTTGTCTTCATACATTCCGATTTCTTCGATGATGACTTTTTTTTCCATTTCAAAATCGGCACTTCGTAAGGAAGGGCGAAGAATATCCGCAAGTATTTCGGTAGCATCTTGATGGTACTCGGGCAAGGTTGATGCATAAAACACAGTGTTTTCTTCACTGGTAAACGCATTGTAATTGGCGCCGATTTTGTCGAAATCTTTGTTGACCTGCGCAGCATCGCGCTTTTTTGTGCCCTTGAACAGCATGTGTTCAAGGAAATGGCTTACGCCTGATTCTTCCACGGTTTCATCGCGCGAACCTGTTCGCACAAAAAATCCTACGGCTGCAGACCGGGCTTCTGGAATTACTTCGCCTATGATTGTCAAACCGTTTGAGCATTGCTGCTGATGAAATGTCACGATGGTAGTTCCTTTATAAATGACAGCTTATTTGCCGTACTTTAGTTGTTTGTTTCCCAAGGTCACAATGGTGAATTCCTTTGGGTTGTATTCTTTAACATGGGCCAGAATCGATTTGGTCGTAATCGAATCAATTGATTTTTGAATTTCTTCCAGTGGCCTGACTCTGCCAAGGTAATACCAGTCCACCGCAATGGAACCGGCTCTCGCAGAACTTGACTCTTCCTGTATTAGCATGGAAGATTTGAGCCCAATTTTAAGTCTTTTAACTTCTTCTTCCTTAATTCCTTTAGTTAAGTTTCCGATTTGTTTAAGGGTTACATCCAAAGTTTCCTGTGCCATATCTGTGGTCGTTCCTGCATAGCAGATGACCGAGGCAACCTCCTTAAAGTTTTGGTAGGAAGCCCAGACCGAATAACAAAGGCCCCGCTTTTCTCTCACTTCCGTGAATAACCGTGAACTCATGCCCCCGCTGAGAACATTCACTGCGCCGATTGCGGCGTAAAAATCTTTGTGCCCGTAAGTAACGGAAGGGTATGCGATACCAATTTGGACTTGCTGTGTATCTTTGGTTATGTGGCTGGTACCACCTTTCCCGGGTGAAAGTTTTTTTTCAACTTGTGCTTTCAAGGGTTCCCACTCGATGTTTCCTGCAACAGAAATGATCGTGCCACTAGGCCTGAAATTCTTTTTCCAGAACTTGGTTAGGGCATCATGGGTGATGGCTTTTAAACCTTCAAGTGTGCCACGCCTGTCATTTCCCAGAGGAGAAGGGAAATGGATTTTCCGAAGCGCAAGCATGACTTTTTGTTTGGGATCATCTTCAATGGACATGATTTCCTGAGCTGCCAGCAATTTCACTGATTCAATATCGGATTTAGGTAAATGAGGTTTAAGAATGATATCCGCAAAAAGATCAATTGTTTTGGGCAGGTTTCGGGAAAGGGTGGCGCCCCAGAGGCGAATGTGGTTGGTTCCGGCAGAACAACTGCGGTCGAGGCCAATACCATCCATTGCAAGAGAAAGTTCCTTACTATTGTTTTTGCCTGCACCACGCAGAATGATTTCAGATAAGACGGAAGAGATACCAGGCATATTTGCTGGATCATAGGCGCAACCAGCAGGAACGATGATGTTGATGGTTGCAGAGCGGACATGAGGCATATTTTCGGCAATGAGAGTAAGGCCGTTATCGAAAGTGTGTTGAAAAACTTGTTTTGCCAAGGTAAGCCTCGCCTGTTAAATGCTGCGATTTGGTTAGAAAAGCATCAAGAAGGAATAAAAAAAGATAAAACCTCTTTGTAGATCAGCTTTGTTTTTCGAAAGCCCAAGTTTCGATAAAGTTGAATAGCTGCCAGATTTTGTGCGGAAACTTCAAGGGTGATTTTATTCAGGTTGTAGCTTTCAAGAGAAGACATAAGTTTGAGAAGAAGAGCTTTTCCGAGCCCTTTTTTTCTATGCTGTGGAATAACACCAACATTTTGAATAGCCAAGGTTTTTCCTTTTTGCATAATAGCCTGAATTGAGCCACAAGGCCCATCGGGCGAGAGAATAAGCCAGGTTGCCTCCGGGACGAATTCAGCTCGTAAACAAATTTCCCGCATCAGCATGCTGCACCCACCAGGGGTATGAAAACTGCTGAAAATCTTGCAATCCATTTCCTTGTTGAAGCTATCGAAAATAACATTCGCATGCGATTCTTGGACTTTCCAAGTCCATTCCTGCCAAGCGTAAAATTTTGGCAATTCCGGCACAAATACCCTGTCTTTTGGGTTGAAATCAAGTTCCATCCGATAGCGCTTAAGATAGCTTTTGTTTGACGAACCATGAGGGCTAGAATTCTGCCCAGATGCATTCTGTCCAGAGTTCCAATCAGACTCAGGATGAAGGAAAGAATCAGGCATCAGTTGCTCAATCCCGCAAGGGAAATTATCCATGATGACTATTTTAAGGAATTTTGCAACTAATACCATCAATCTTTACTGAATCCAGAACCGAAGGCAGATGGGATTGGGGATATCTTGGAAAAGTTCCGAGAAGGAAAGAGCCCCATCCGTGCCAACTTTATAAACAGCAACGGAGTTGCTGGCTTGGTTGCCTACGAGTAACCATTTGCCTGATGGATGTAGGGTGAAATTTCTGGGAGTGCTGATTTTTTCAGCGCCATGGCCAGTAGCTTCCAAGGTTTCTTTTTCAGAATCGAAGTTGAAAACACAAATGCTGTTATGGCCCCGATTGGATGCGTAAATGGTTTTGCCATTGGGGTGGACCACGATTTCAGCAGTTGAATTGTTGCCTTTGAAATCCTTGGGAAGTGTGGAAGCGGTAGCAAGGGTTTTGAAATCCTTCGTATCGGGGGACCAGCGGAATGCCGTCACGGTGGAGTTGGATTCGTTAACGACGAAAAGGTGCTTGCCTGATGGGTGGAAAGCCAGATGCCTAGGGCCAGCGCCTGGTCTGGTTTCAAGGAAAGGAACTTTAAAAGGTGTAAGTTTCCCTGATTTGGTATCAATTTCGTGAATAAAAATCTTGTCGAAGCCCAAATCTGCGATCACCGCATATTTTCCATCCGCAGAAATCTGGACGGAGTGGGCGTGTGGGGTTTCGAGTTTTCCTTTGATCATCCTAGTCCCTTTGTGCTGGATGAAGTCTGAAGCTTTGGAAAGCTTGCCCATTGGGTCGACGGGCAGCATGCAAGTGCTTCCGCCCCCGTAATTCACTGCGATAATGTGGGTTCTATCTTTGGAAATAGATAGATGGCATGGGCCGGTGCCCACACTGGATTCCTGATTGACGAGTTCGAGTTTGCCATCGGTTTTAAGGGTGAAAGAGGAAACACCGCCCGCTTTCTCTCCTTTAAAGATAGATACTTCATTAACGCAGTAAAGTTTTTTTCCTGGGATATCAAGTGCGAGGAAAGAGGGGCTCTCGGTTTTCGCTGCGACAGAAAGATTAGAGAGTTTCCCATTTTCTGGGTTGAATTGCATGCTGTAGATGCCTTCACTTTTTGGCCCTGTGTAAGTTCCAATAAATAAAGTTTGAAGTCCACCCTCAGTTTTACTTTGGCCAGAAACCGCATTGATGGACGCCAATAGACACATAACTGCTACCATTAAAAGTTTGAGTGAAAGTTTGAAATAGCGCATGATTGAAGCCTCTTTTAGGGTGATTGAATAAGTAGTCATTATTTGATGAAATTCGGTTCGGGTCAACAAGATTGACGCTTTTAAATGCAAAGTTGTTGAAACTTTGTCTGAATAGGGCAAGAAAAAGTTTTGTGCTCTTTCTACTTGACCTTGCTAGAGAAATTCGAATACTTGATCTTTGAGTTTTACTCCCAAATAAAATCGAAGGTTAAGTTATGTCAACATCGTCGGGTAATATTACAAGCGTTCTTAAAGAAACTAGGGCATTCATCCCACCCGCAGAATTCTCTGCAAATGCGCATGTTAAAAGCATGGCTGAGTATGAAAAGCTATGGCAGGACGCTGCGAAAGACCCAGAGAAATTCTGGGGCCAACAAGCCGAGACTCTTCAATGGATGCAAAAATGGAACAAAGTTTTAGAGTGGAATCCGCCTCATGCAAAGTGGTTTGTTGGGGGCAAGCTGAACATCAGCGCGAATTGCCTCGATCGCCATCTTCATGGGCCAAGGCATAATAAAGCTGCAATCATTTGGGAGGGAGAACCTGGCGAACAGCGTATCCTTACCTATCAGATGCTGCATCGGGAGGTTTGTAAATTTGCAAATGTATTAAAAAACATTGGCACCAAGTCGGGCGATCGAGTCACGATTTATATGCCAATGATTCCTGAAGCTGCAATTGCAATGCTGGCTTGTGCAAGAATTGGCGCGATTCATAGTGTTATTTTTGGCGGCTATAGCGCTGATGCTGTTGCTGACCGAAATAATGATGCGGGGGCAAAAATATTGATCACTGCAGATGGTGGCTGGCGCAGAGGCAAAGTGATCCCCCTTAAGGAAAATGTGGACAAGTCGCTCGAGAAATCACCTACCATCGAAAAAGTTGTGGTCTTCAACCGATGCAATTTAAGCGTTAACATGAAGGCTGGCAGGGATATGTGGTGGCACGAAGAGATGGCTAAAGCTTCCGCAGATTGCCCTGTAGAGCCTTTTGATAGTGAACACCCGCTCTTTATCTTGTACACCAGCGGTTCTACAGGCAAACCAAAGGGTATTCTGCATACTTCTGCTGGTTATCTTTTTTTGGCACTTCTTCAACACACAAGTGGGTTTTTGATCTTAAAGAAGATGATGTTTATTGGTGTACCGCAGATGTAGGCTGGATCACCGGGCACAGTTATATCGTGTATGGGCCGTTATGTAATGGCGCAACGGTGATGATGTTTGAAGGTGCGCCTAATCATCCTAAAGAAGATCGATTTTGGGAGATTATTGAGAAGTATCGGGTAAGTATTTTTTATACTGCCCCCACAGCTATTCGTGCGTTTATTAAGTGGGGCGATCATTGGCCCGATTCTCATGATCTTAGTAGCTTGCGTTTGCTTGGTTCGGTGGGAGAGCCCATTAATACCGAAGCTTGGATGTGGTATCACGAAAAGATAGGGAAGGGCCGTTGCCCGATTGTTGATACTTGGTGGCAAACCGAAACCGGTTCGATGATGATTGCCCCAATGCCTGGCGCAATTCCAGCCAAGCCCGGTTCTGCAACCAAACCTTTGCCAGGAATTATTGCAGAGGTTGTTGATCAAAAAGGAAATAGAGTAGCTGCTAATCAGGGAGGATTTTTAGTCATTCGGAAGCCATGGCCATCGATGCTTCGCACTATTTTCAACGATGATATCCGATATAAAGAGCAGTACTG
>Ga0194050_1000458_pt1 | contig 14368 bp, 14 predicted proteins | sample SepL2310m_MetaG_FD_148657 | JGI IMG/M metagenome (GOLD analysis project Ga0194050, IMG submission 148657) | Anoxic zone freshwater microbial communities from boreal shield lake in IISD Experimental Lakes Area, Ontario, Canada - Sep2016-L239-10m | ecosystem: Environmental > Aquatic > Freshwater >...
TTTTCCACTGCGAATGACTTCGGCAACGTATGCCGAATACGTTAGTACAACGGCAACGGTGCCAAGAAAAATTACATTGCTTGAAATACCTTTCAGGCGCAAGGCTGGAACACCAAAGCCCACGAGCAGGATAATCAAGATAAGTGGGGCTCCGCGGAAGATATCTACGTAGGCTGTTGCAAGAAATCTAAATGGTGTGAGTGCTGGTGACTTTGTTGTGCGCATGAGGGCTAAGCCGAGGGCGATTATTCCTATCGCTAGACCGCCAATAAAGGTGAGCTGGATATTGATCCAGAGGCCTTTAATGACAGTTGGAAAAACCTCACGGCCATAATCGATATCAAAAAATGTTGTCTTAACACTCTCCCACCCCGGGGATGTAATGAGTACAAGGGCCAGTGTTCCGAGTACAAGGGTGGTGGAGATGGCGGCAATGAGACCCTGCTTACGGCTTATTCGCCTTCGGACTATGCCACGCTCTAGTTCACGTGAGCTTGGCGACCAAGCAGAGTTAATACGCTCTGTCATGGCCGCCAAACTACCGTGTTTACTTCTTTATCTTCGTTAAGGCTTTAATACTGGCGCACCAGCATCGGTTGCTAGCCACTTATCGGTAATTGCTGCCAATGTTCCATCGGCAGTAATTGCATCAACTGCAGCCGATACACATGAAGTCAACGCACTTCCCTTTGACATCAAAAGGCCAAATTGATCACCAGCACCAGTTGATGGCAGCTGACCAACGATTAATCCATTTTTAACTTCAACACCAGAGAGGTAGAAGGCAGTTGGAAGATCTACAACTAAGCCATCAATCTGACCATTCTTTAGTGCTGCAACGCCAGCGGCGTTATCGTTAAATACCTGAGGCTTAATACCGATCTGATTTTGAATCGCATCAAGTGAAGTTGTGCCAACTGCTGCACCAAGTTTGGCATTCTTTAAGTCAGCAATTGATGTCTTACCCTCAATCTTGCTGCCCTTGAAAGAAACAATTGCCTGCGGTGCGGTGTAGTAAGGAGATGAGAAATCAACTGCCGCTGAGCGCTCAGTTGTAATAGAGAACTGTTGTAAGTTGAAGTCAAAGTTCTTAGCACCCGGTGTTACAGCAGAATCAAATGTTGTACGGACCCACATGACTTCATCATTTGTAAATCCAAGTTGCTTGGCAACTGCGTATGCAACTGCGCCTTCAAAGCCATTTCCAGTCTCTGGTTTATCATCGATAATCCATGGATAGTATGCAGGCTCGCCAGTTGCAATTGTTAGCATGCCTGATTCAACTGTTGCAAGATCGGCTTTTGCACATGATGCTGCCTTCTCAGATGTTGCTGAATCACTCTTTGAACAACCAGAGAGCGCCAGAGATGCGGCAACTGCAACTGCTACGAGAACTCCAAAATTTTTCTTCACATTAGCTCCTAAAATGTAAGTAGATATAGCCCAAGGCTATGGCATTACAAAGCCGCCATCAACAGGGACAGTTACCCCTGAAACATAGGATGATGCATCACTTGCCAGCCAAATAAGTGTCGATGCGAGCTCCTCTGGTCTACCTATGCGTCCCGCCGCAGTTAGTGCCACCACCATTTGAATCGTTGCATCAGGAAGATCTTCAGTCATCTCTGATGGAAAATATCCAGGAGCGAGTGCATTTACTCGGATTCCTTTTCGGCCCGTCCACTGCGCGGCAAGATCACGGGTTAATCCAATCAATCCCGCCTTGCTGGATGCATATGCTGCTTGTGGCAAACCCCCAGGGCGCATTCCTAAGATGCTAGAGATATTAACAATTACACCGCCGTTTTTTGCTGCACGTGCAAATGCTTGGGCCATCCAATATGCACCCATCAAATTAACATCTATGACATTACGAAACTGATCTGGGGTCTCAGATGTTGCCGGCACTGCAGTTCCGACACCAGCATTGTTTACTAAAATATCGACTCGACCAAAGCGCTCAATCGCAAGTGCGATAAGAGCGGTGCAATCATCTGGATTTGTTACATCGGTTTGTAGTGAAGCAAATTTCCTACCCTCGGCCTCGATAAGTGCGCCGGTTTCAGACAATCGTTCGACTCGTCTAGCACCTAAAACTACATCTGCTCCAGCTTGGGCTAGCGCGTGGGCAAATGCAACTCCGAGACCAGATGATGCCCCTGTGACAACTGCCACTTTCCCATCGAGTCGAAATCTATCTAAAATATTCATACGGCTCTCCCTTTTTAAGCGCGATATGCGTACCGTACTACCATGGAGTTCGCTAACAGTTCAAAGGCCCAGGATTATCTCAATCGTCTGCGCATATTTATGGAGCAGAGTGTCTTTCCTGCAGAGGCGATTTATCATCAACAGCGTGTAGAGCTGCAAAAATCTGGACGCCCACATGATCTTCCTGCAATAGTTGAAGAGCTTAAAGAGTTGGCGCGATCCAAGGGTCTCTGGAATTTATTTCTTCCAGATTCACATGATCCAATTCATGGCTTAACTGTTACTGACTATGCGGCCTTAGCCGAACTCACGGGCTGGTCTCCAGAGATTGCACCTGAGGCACTTAACTGCGCCGCCCCTGATACTGGAAATATGGAGGTTCTGCACTTATTTGGAAGTGAGGCACAAAAGGCACAGTGGCTAGAGCCTTTATTGAATGGTGAGATTCGATCTGGCTTTGCAATGACCGAGCCCGATGTTGCATCAAGTGATGCCAGCAATATATCTACCCGCATTACTCGCGTTGGTGATGAATACGTCATCAATGGTCACAAATGGTGGACAACTGGTGCGCTAGATCCGCGCTGCACAATATTAATTGTTATGGGAGTTAGCGACCCAGATGCCGAAAGCTTCCGGCGTCAATCAATGGTTTTAGTCCCGATTGAAACACCGGGTGTAAAGGTGCTACGAAATTTAACTGTCTTTGGTTATGAAGACCAACATGGTCATGCAGAGATACTCTTTGAAAATGTGAGGGTTCCTAGTGCTAATTTAATAGGTACTCAAGGCTCTGGCTTTGAAATCGCCCAAGCACGACTTGGACCAGGACGTATTCATCATTGCATGCGTGCAATCGGAATGGCAGAGCGCGCATTATCTCTGATGGTTAGCCGCGCAGCCGAACGCACAACTTTTGGAAAAGAGCTTTCGCAACAAGGTGTTATCCAAGAGTGGATCGCTAACGCTCGAATCGATATCGAGCAGGCGCGTTTGCTTGTTCTAAAGACGGCCTGGCTCATTGATACCGTTGGTACAAAAGCGGCCCGCAAAGAGATAGCGGCGATTAAGGTCGTTGTCCCCCGTATGGCTGAGCGAATTATCGATCACGCGATTCAAATCCATGGTGGAGCCGGTGTCAGCCAGGACACACCACTTGCCGCAATGTTTGCCGGCATACGTACTCTTCGAATCGTTGATGGCCCAGATGAAGTACATCTGCGCGATATCGCTCGCATTGAAATTAAAAGCCAGCACACCGCTAAATAATGGCAGCTGAACTTGGTCGTGTTCGTAGTGAAGATGCCTTCGATGTCGATGCCGTACATCAATGGCTACTACAAAACTCTGATACTCCCACTGATAAGCCACTAGTCCAGCAGTTTAATTCAGGGGCATCTAACCTGACATATTTGCTGTCCTATAAGGAGCGCCAACTTATTCTCAGGAGACCACCTGTTGGAACAAAGGCGGCATCTGCCCACGACATGAAACGTGAGTTCTTTATCCAGAAAACTCTTCACCCGCAGTTTCCCATTACACCGCAGGTTATTGCACTCTGTGAAGATCAATCGATTATCGGCTCTGATTTCTATGTGATGCAAAAGATTGATGGCGTAATTTTTCGGCGCGAACTACCCACTGGATTATCGCTAAATAAGCAGGAGATAACTCTGATCGGTGATTTAGTAATTAACGGTTTGGTTTCATTGCACCATGTCGATGCCACACCACTTGCGCAGTTGAGCAAGGGAGCTGGCTATGTTGGACGACAAGTAGAGGGCTGGTCTCGGCGCTATCGCAACGCACTAACAAGTGATGTTCCAGATGCACAGATTTTGATGAGATGGTTGGATCAGAATCAACCAGCCGATGTTGCATCATGTGTCATCCACGGAGATTGGCGCTTAGATAATTTAGTCTTCAATCTAGATAAAACTCCTTCACTAGTTGGCGCCCTCGATTGGGAGCTCGCAACAATCGGTGACCCGCTTATGGATTTGGGCTCTTCAATGGCCTACTGGATAGATCACAGCGATGAGCAGGCTTTTGCAAATCTGCGCCGCCAGCCAAGTCATCTACCTGGCATGCCAACGCGCAAAGAGTTTATTGAAAGCTACTTAGGGCAATCAGAGTGGGGCTGCGCCGACTTCACTTTCTATGAAGTTTTTGGATTATTTAGATTAACGGTTATTCTTCAACAGATATGGGCTAGATATGTTTCAGGCCAAACTACTAACCCCTCCTTTGCTGGCTTTGGCGATGCGGTTAATCTGATGGTTAATCGAGCGATGAGGATGATCTAATGCGCGCTGGTCGTATAAAAATTAGCACACGCGAGTTTGAAGTCGTTGATCATCCAATTCCAGAGCCATTTCTCGGACAGGTTCGTCTTCAGGTTAAGGCTGCAGGTGTGTGTCTATCCGATGTTCACTTACTTGATTCCACTCTCTCGCCCGGATATTTAGAGGGCGATGAGGTAACAATCGGACACGAAGTATCGGGAATCATTGATGCACTAGGTGATGGTGTTACCGGTTGGAGCATCGGTGATCGCGTGATTGTCTGTGCTGGAATCCGTGATGAAAAGGGGCGCATTCGCACCCAAGGTTTTGATTTTGATGGCGGCTTCGCCGAATACATGCTCACATATTCAGAGTCCTTAGTTGCAATCCATGATGAGTTAAGTTTTGAGCAAGCCTGCATCATCCCCGATGCAGTCTCAACGCCATGGGCTGCAATTACAGCCAGCGCACAAGTGCAATCACGCCAATCAAGTGCGGTTTTCGGAATCGGAGGCCTTGGCATACATGCAGTTCAACTCTTAAAAATTATCGGTTCTGACCCAATAATCGCAGTGGATCCACTGCAGCAAGCACGCGAGCGCGCCTTAGCCGTTGGGGCAGATATAGCACTTGACCCCAGTGATCCAGAGTTTTCTAAAAAGATTCGCACAGCAACACAGGGTCGCGGAATAGATGCAGCCTTTGATTTCGCAGGTGTGAGTGCGGTGCGCACACAAGCTCTACCACTTTTGGCTGAATGTGGGCGCTTAGTAATTGTAGGTATTGCGAGTGAGCCGATTATTATTCCAAACGATATGGCCTTCGCTTACAAGCGAAATCATATTATTGGCCACTATGGATCAGAGCCTCATCACACTCAAGAGTTAGTTGAGTTAGTTAGGTTAGGAAAACTAGATCTCTCTGGATCGATTACATCCGTTCTGCCACTTGAAAAAGCTAGTGAAGCCCTTAATCAATTAGCACAAAAGATCGGAAATCCGATTCGAATAGTTCTAAAGCCCTAATCATTAGCTATGCCAACGCAGCATCCAATGTAATAACAGCCGATGAATAGAGCTTTGAAACTGGGCATGTGAGCTTTGCCTTGTTTGCGAAATCCTTAAACTCTGCCTCAGTCAGGCTTTGATTGCGCCCCCGAGTAATTAAGTGGACTTCACTAATCCAGAAACCATCTTCGCGCTGCTCTAGCGTCACACGTGCCGACGTCTCAATCTCTCCAACTGGCTTGCCAGCATCTTCAATCAAACTAGTCAAAGCCATCGAAAAACATCCAGCGTGTGCTGCACCAATGAGCTCTTCGGGGTTAGTTCCCATTCCATCTTCGGTGCGGCTCTTTAAAGAGAAGGGTATAACTAGGCCATCGCGGCCAAGAACCATGCTCCCCGTTCCGCTTGGAACCGGTCCACTCCATGTAGCACGTGCATGTCGGATAATTTTCATCGGTAGGCTTCCTTTCGAGAGGGGTCGTCATGAATCCAGGAGTTGTTTATAACGCAGGGTCTGAAACCATAGCAAAAGATCGTATTTCAGCAAGAGGAGATGCTACCTGCACTGAATTAATTAGTCGTGGCACCTATGCAGAGGCAATGACTGCCGTTGAAATAGCTTTGACTGGAGATACGACTTCAGTGATGACATCCAAGAATGACACTCTTATTTACACACGGGCTGGAACCGCTACGTTGGAAATTAAGGACAGCGATGGCATTCATTCACAAAAGATGACGGCCGGCTCGGCTGCACTAATTAAATCAGGTGGTTCATTTACTTGGTTAATGGGAGAGAATCTACGCGCCTTAGAAGTTAGCGTTCCAGATATTTCAGGACCATACGCTCGAAAACAATCCTCCCCTACGCAAAGCTATAATCGATTTATTGAGCAAGGCTTGGCAGATAAATCCGGGGCAACATCTAACCGTGAGTTTGAAGTTCTCTTTGATGCAACCAATGGTTCTGCGCATGCAACTATGTTTATTGGTTTTATTCCACCATCTGGTGCACCTGCGCACTATCACCTCTATGACGAGATCTGCCATATCGTTAAAGGCGGCGGTGAGCTCCATGTTGGAGAGAGGATCCAAGAACTTGCTCCGGGATCAACATTTATTGTGGCACCACGTCTTTTGCATGCCTTAGTAAATAATCGAGATGAAGATCTATGTCTGTTAGGTATTTTTCGCCCGCAAGGCTCCCCAGCTGCTGCATATTACCCAGATGGCAAGCCAGCACCTGGATATATAGAGTCGTAATCAACCTTAGGGCGCAATTGCAAGGATGACGACCGTCAATTATTTGCATGATTATTTTTAAAGGGACTACTCTGCCGTAATGCAATATTCTTGAATCCAAGAATAGAAATTGGGGAAATAGCTCATGGTTTTGGCTTCAACTACTAATGACTTAGCAAAGATATATCGCTCTCAATTCTCTGTTTTTGAGCATGTAACTTATGTGAACTCATGTTCTCAAGGCGCCCTCGCAAACTCTGTAAAAAATAGTTTTGATGACTACATCGAAACGCTAGAGCTAAAAGGATCAGCGTGGGCCGACTGGGCTGGATATCAAGAGAAAATGCGCAGCCTCTTTGCAACTTTCTTTAAAGTTCCCGCTTCAGAGATAGCCGTCACCACATCGGCATCTGCCGGAGTAAATACTGTTGCATCGGCATTGGATTTCACTAAGGGACGCAACAAGATTGTTACAACTGATAATGAGTTTCCTACAATTGGCCAAACATGGCATGCGCAAGAGCTCCGCGGCGCAGTCGTACATCACATTCCTAGCAATGGGGATTTAACAGTTGATATTGCCGCCCTGATTAATGCAATTGATGATCAAACTCTCTTAGTCTCAATTACCCATGGCTGTTTTCGAAATGGTGCACTAACTGAGTTAGAGCCAATCATTGAGGCTGCTCATAAGAAAGGTGCATTAGTTCTAGTTGATGCCTATCAATCCGTTGGTGCAGTTCCATTAAATCTTTCAACTCTTAAAGCTGATTTTGTCGTTGGCGGAAATCTTAAATACTTACTGGGTGTGCCTGGAGTCGGATTTCTCTATGCGCGCAGTGAAACAACTAGCCATCTGATCCCAACTTCAACGGGTTGGTTTGCAGCTCGTGATATTTTTGCAATGGATATACATTCATATGATCCAGCTCCAGATGCGCGGCGCTTTGAATCTGGAACTCCCCCAATCCCCTCTCTATATCCCTCAGCAACCGGGTTAGAAATGATGATTGATATCGGGATTGAAAATGTCTATGCATATGTTTGCGACATTCATGACGCACTTCGTACTGGCATCGAAGGAGTCGGCGGGAAAGTTGTGACGCCAAAGAATAAGGCTCACCATGGCGCAATGTTGGCAGTTGCATCCCTTGATGAAAACGCACACGTGGCTGCACTTGAAGCTGAAAAAGTCGTTACATCATCGCGAGATGGAAATATCAGAGTGTCACCACATTTTTATAACAACTTTGAAGATGTAGAGAAGATTATTGCTGCATTTGCTAAAACAAGCCATTACTTGCGCAAGTAAGTTCAAAGGAGCCCAGGCATGTCGCAGATCGAAAGAGTCGAGCTTGCACCAGGACTCTTCGTCTCACGTGCGATAACTGGGCTATGGCAAATAGCCGACATGGAAAAAAATGGAATTACTCTTGATCCAGCAGCAACTGCTCAATACATGGCCGCTTACTCTGAAGCCGGTCTCGATACTTTTGATATGGCAGATCATTATGGATCTGCTGAAATTATCGCGGGTTACTTCAAGAAGAACCTGCCATCAGGTAAGAACTCCCATCTGTTTACTAAGTGGGTACCAAAGCCTGGTCCAGTTACTCGTGAGGAAGTTCGCACAGCTGTTTTAGAGCGCTGTGCTCGTCTTCAAACCGAAAAAGTTGAGCTGCTTCAGTATCACGCATGGAAATTCTCAAATCCATTTTGGTTAGATGCCTTAATCTATTTGCAAGAATTACAAGAGGAGGGTCTGATTGGCGCGATTGGCGTAACTAACTTTGATACCGCTCATTTGCGAATTGCAAAATCTACTGGAGTAAATATTGTCTCTAATCAAATTTCTTACTCAGTCATCGATCAACGCGGTGGTGGTGCTATGGCAGATTACTGCGATAGTAACGGTGTAAAGATTTTGGCCTATGGCACCCTATGTGGTGGATTTATCTCTAAAAAGTGGCTCGGCAAAGCTGAGCCAACCGGTGATGGACTACCTAACTGGTCCCTCATGAAATACAAGAGATTTATAGATGTAGCAGGAGGTTGGGAGAAGTTCCAGCATGTCCTGACTACTTTGGATGAAGTTGGAAATGAAGTAGGCCGTTCAATTTCTACCGTGGCAAGTAAGTATCAACTCTCTCAAAAGGCCGTTGGGGCGGTAATTATTGGCGCCAGACTTGGCGAAAACGCCTATATTGATGATGCCGTATCTCTCTTTACTTTTGAACTCTCTGATAAACAACGCGGGAAAATCGCTGCCGCACTCTCACTCTTAAACGATGTTCCAGGAGATTGTGGCGATGAATATCGCAAACCTCCCTATCTCACAGCCTCTGGTGATTTAAGCGATCACCTCGAAGAGTTTCCGCCAGTCTTTAACGTTAAGCAGTCTGGTGGCAAAACCATGATTGATTCAGGAACAACGTGGGAGGCGCTGGCTGGTTATAGTCGTGCGATCCGAATTGGTGATCGCGTGCTTGTTTCAGGTACTACTGCAACTCACGGAGCTATCTCTGTCGGAATAAATGATCCTGAAGCGCAAACGCATTTTGCAATCGATAAAATTGAGGCATCCCTTGAGTCGGTGGGTGCAAAACTTAGCGACGTAGTTCGATCAAGAATCTATGTCAGTGATATTAAGAATTGGGAGCCAATTGCCCGAGTCCATGGGATCAGATTTGCCGATATCCGCCCAGCTAACACAATGGTTGAAGCTAAACTCGTTGGCGATGATTATCTGGTTGAAATTGAGGTTGAGGCCGTTATTCAATGAAGAAAGCTGAGTTAGTGGACGGCTATGCAATCTCACCAGTAATAAAAGGTGGTTGGCAGTTGAGCTCAGGACACTCTCTTGACCGAGTGATCCGCGAAGATGAAGCGATATCGGACATGATTGCATTCATTGAATCAGGAATCACGACATTAGATTTTGGTGATATTTATACTGGGGTAGAAGAGCTCGTTGGCAAGACATTGTTACGTCTTGGTGAAAAGATTGGGTCGAGCGCCAGAGATAAAGTTCAACTTCACACAAAATATGTGCCGAATGAGAAATCCTTAAACCAATTTGATAGCTCTGATGTGACCAATATTGTTAATCGCTCATTAAAGCGCCTCGGTGTAGAGAAAGTAGATGTGGTTCAACTGCATTGGTGGAGATATGAAGATCGCCATTATCTAGAGGCTTTAGAGAGCCTCTTTGACCTAAAGCAGCACGGAAAAGTTGGAAATATAGGAATAACAAATTTTGATTTAGTTCGACTACAAGAGATGGTTGAGGCGGGATTAAAGCCAGCCAGTCATCAAATTCAATACTCTCTACTAGATCGCAGAGCCGAGTTGGGAATGAGTCAATATTGTCTTGAAAATAAGATTGGGATTCTCTGCTATGGCACAGTCGCTGGTGGATTCTTCTCTGAAAAATTCTTAGGCGTAGATGAGCCATCTAAAGTAGAGACTCGTTCAAATGTGAAGTATCAAATAATTATTGAAGAGTTTGGTGGATGGAAACTTTTCCAAGAGCTGCTGAAGGTCTGTAAAACAATCGCTGATAATCACAGTACTGATATAGCAACGATTGCTTCGGCCTGGGTTCTAAAGCGTCCAGGTGTTAAATCCGTCATTGTTGGTGCCCGTAATATCTCCCATATCAATTCAAATCTGCAGATTCCACAGATTGTTTTCGCAGAACAAGAGCTTGCATTAATAGATGAGGTGCTTGCTCAATCTAAGGGACCTGATGGACCAGTTTATGAGTTAGAGAGATATTCAGAAAAGCATCGTACAATCATGCATACAAACAATAATTAAGTTAGATCTGATGATTTGAGTTTAACTTTTGAAGTTCGCTCAATCCGCATAATGAGACGTTCATCAGGATCAGGACATGCCACTAATGAGTCGCGCTCTAACCAATCAGATGCCGGCATTTGACGCTGCTTAGCCGGCAATAACGGCATAGCTGCTTGGATGGCATACATACAAAAATGCTTGCCCTCTGGAATTCTAAGCTCTGCGCTATTAGTTACCTCGAAGTAGTCACCGACTTTTAAACCGCAGACTGACCTACCCTCAATTCGATCAACTACGATCCGTAAATCGAAAAGCTCCATATCGTGAGCGGTCTCATTTTCCATGAGATTTATCGTAAGGCAAGGGCAGACAAATTCCCTCATCTTAGGTATCTTTGGCGCTATTGCTGTAGGGAATACTTTCAAATTGCTTAGGTGAGTGAGGTTTGTGCGTGGCCGAGTTTGTTCAACTGCTCTTTAATGGCTTGGTAGAAGGATCTATCTTCGGTATTGCCGCTCTTGGAATCTCGCTGGTTTACTCAGTTCTAAAATTAGTCAATTTTGCAGCTGGTGACTTTTTAACTCTAGGCGCATTCACTACGTTCTTTTTTGCGACAAATAACCACTTACCTTTTTTCGTAGCTGTTCTACTCTCAATGCTATTGGGTGTTGCAATCTCACTTATTTTAGAGTTCATGATTTGGCGCAAACTTCGCAAGACTGGTGCGGGCATGCTTGCGCTATTTCTCGTGGCAACTGGCGTTGCATTCGTATTACGCCAATCGATCGCACTGATATTTGGTAGTAATAGTCGAAAATTTGATATCGACCAGATCAAAACCTTTGAGTTTCTTGGTGCCCAAATCGCTCAAGCGCAACTCGCTGTTCTGTGTTGTGCATCCGTAGCGATTACAGTGATTGCATTATTTATCAAGAAATCAACTATTGGTAAGAATATGCGTGCCTATTCAGATAATCCCTCTTTAGCTTCAGTCTCAGGAATCAATGTTGACCGTGTAATCATCGCTACATGGATAATCAGTGGTGCCTTCGGCGCACTCGCCGGAATTTTTCAAGGTACAGTCCAAGGACAATTTACTAATGGAATGGGACTTGATTTACTACTTTCGATACTAGCCGCTGTCGTTCTCGGTACGATTGGTGATGCTTATGGCGCATTAATTGGTGGTTTCGTTCTCGGTATTGTTATGGAGTTATCAACATGGGATGCCTTATTAGGTGGAATTCCGTCGACGTATAAGCCGGTAGTTGCCTTCGCCGTTCTTGTCATCGTTTTACTATTTAAGCCTGAAGGAATCTTTGGCGTGAAGGCGAGAAAAATTTAATGACAGCACTAATGCAGCCTGGGTTCTGGGTCTTTATTTTAACAATGTCTGGAATCTACGGAATCTTTACGCTGGGACTCCAAATTCAGTATGGTGTTGGTGGAATCTTAAATTTTGGTCATGTTGGAATGATGGCTTTGTCTTCGTACACAATGGCAATTTTGATTATTTCCCACGGTATTAACTTCTGGATTGCCGCGGCAGCTGGCGTTGCTGTTGCAGCTCTCGGCGGAGCGTTTTTGGGGTTAACGACGTTACGGCTCCGGGGTGATTATTTTGCCATTGTCAGTATCGCTTTTTCAGAGATCGTGCGTTATGTAATTTATAACTCAGATGGGCTAACGGGTGGCGTGCAAGGCTCTTTAGCTATTCCGGTAATAGGTGAAAACTATCCTTCATACACCGATACGTGGGATTCGATCATGAATCGAGCACGAGATATTTTGACTCCAATTTTTGGCGAGATTGTAGATCGTGAATTTGTTATGGCAATAATTGTTTGGATAACCCTTGGGATTCTCTTGCTTATCGTCTCTCGTATCGAGCGGACTTCATGGGCACGTGTGCTGCGTGCTACACGCGAAGATGATGAAGTCCCTGCAGCCCTTGGTAAAAATGTATTTAGGTTTCGCCTTCAAGCCGTCATTATCGGCTCAGTAATTGGAGGCATCGCGGGAATTTATTGGGGCCTAGAGTCCTCACTACTCTCCCCTGATGATTTCTTAACTCTTGTTACTTTTTATGGCTGGATGATTTTGATTCTAGGTGGAGCAACAAAGGTGAAAGGTCTGCCAATCGCGGCCATCTTCTTTGGCTTTCTCTATGGGGGTTCTCGCTTCTTTACTTTCTGGCCTTTCTCTCAATTAGATGCCTCTCAACGCGCGTATGTTCGAATAATGATTATTGGAATCGTTTTAATTATTCTCATGATGCGTCGCCCCCAAGGAATCTTTGGAAAACGTCAGGAGATGGTCCTTGAATAATCTCATTTTAGAAGTCAATGATGTCGCCATATCATTTGGGGGCGTTCGTGCAGTTAACGGTGCCACTTTAGATGTAGAGGTTGGAAGCGTTACCTCAGTTATCGGGCCTAATGGCGCAGGTAAGACAACACTATTTAACTTAATTAGTGGCGCTATAAAGCCAGATTCAGGGACAATTCTCTTTGAAGGACTTGAAATCCATAATCTACTTCCCCATAAAATTGCAGATCGAGGAATCATCCGCACATTCCAAGGTGCAAAGGTTATTAAGCGCCTGAGCGTTCTAGATAATTTGATGCTTGGTGGCCAAGATAATCCTGGCGATAGCTTGGTGAACTTCTTTAATCCAAAGGCAAGAAAGGCTTATGAAGTTCAATGCCGCGAACGGGCTATAGATCTCTTGAAACAGATTGGAATTGAAAGGTTTGCAGATGAATACGCTGGAATTCTCTCGGGAGGTCAACGAAAGCTCCTAGACCTAGCCCGTGCACTGATGGCTAATCCAAGGTTGCTATTGCTGGATGAGCCTTTTGCTGGAGTTAATCCAACTTTAGTAGAGAAATTATTAGAGGTTTTACACGCACTTCGCACCAAACATAACCTGACATATCTACTGATTGAGCATGATTTAGAGACAGTTATGAATATTTCAGATCGAGTAATCGTTATGGCTGAGGGCCGAGTTATTGCAGATGGAAAACCTAATTCAATCTACCAAAATCAAGCTGTTATTGATGCCTACCTAGGAACTAGAAAGGCATCGAAATGACACAACCATTAATAAAGATCAGCAATCTTGAGGGCGGCTATGGTGATATCAAGATTCTTAACGGCGTAAACATTGAAGTTCCTGAGAAATCAGTTGTGACAATTGTTGGGCCAAATGGCGCAGGCAAATCCACCATCATGAAAGCTATTTATGGAATAGCTCGAGTCACTGCTGGCACAGCTACGATTCTTAGAGACGGAAAAGAAGTAAATATCTTTGCAACTAAGCCCTACAATCTCTCAAAAATCGGGATTGGGTATGTGCCACAAATTGAAAATATTTTTGTCGGTATGACAATTGATGAGAACTTAGATGTCGGATATATTCCAGAATCAGGTAAAAGCTTAGAAGAGCTCAAAGAGAGCATGTATGTGAGATATCCAGATCTAGTCTCTAGAAAAAAAGATAGAGCTGGACAACTCTCAGGCGGCCAACGCCAAATGTTGGCATTGGCACGAGCACTGATGTCAGCCCCCGATGTACTTCTACTGGATGAGCCATCGGCAGGCTTGGCTCCAGCCTTAGTTGATCAATTATTTGATGAGTTGGTAAAAATTAATCAGAGCGGCGTCACGATTTTGATGGTCGAACAAAATGCCCGGCGAGCACTTGAAATATCTACTTACGGGTACGTTTTAGATATGGGCAGAAATCGCCATGAAGGTCCAGGGGCGGCCCTTGCCGTTGACCCTGAGATTGTGGGCATCTACTTTGGTAAGCGAAAA
>Ga0194050_1000466_pt1 | contig 14240 bp, 15 predicted proteins | sample SepL2310m_MetaG_FD_148657 | JGI IMG/M metagenome (GOLD analysis project Ga0194050, IMG submission 148657) | Anoxic zone freshwater microbial communities from boreal shield lake in IISD Experimental Lakes Area, Ontario, Canada - Sep2016-L239-10m | ecosystem: Environmental > Aquatic > Freshwater >...
CGTGTTGTGAGCGTCGGTGACTGGGCCCGCGAACTCTGCGGTGGAACACACGTATCTCGCTCTGGTCAATTAGGAGTAGTTAAACTTTTGAGTGAATCATCAATTGGTGCCGGAGTCCGCCGCGTTGAAGCTCTTGTGGGTGTTGATGCTTATAAGTTTTTGGCTCGCGAACATGTCTTGCTCAACTCTCTTACAGAGATTATCAAGGGTGCCCGAGTTGAAGAGCTTCCAGAGCGCATTAATGGGTTGATCAACTCTATGAAAGAGATTGAAAAAGAGCTAAGTGTCTTGCGTTCTGCTCAGGCACTTTCACAAGTGGGAGAGATAGCCAAGAGTGCAAAGGTTATTAATGGAACAACAGTCATTACATCTGCCCTAGGTGATGGTATTTCTGGAGATGATTTAAGAAAGATTGCTTTGGAATTACGTTCAAAGGCTGCAAACAGCGTTGTTGCACTCATCAGTGTGAATGATTCAAAGCCGGTATTAGTTGTGGCGGCCAGTGATGCAGCTCGTGCTGCTGGTGTTAAGGCAGGAGCGTTAGTAAAGATTGGTTCAACCGTATTAGGCGGAGGCGGAGGCGGCAAAGATGACTTCGCCCAAGGCGGAGGAATAGATGCGGCTAAATCAGTTGAAGCATTAGCCGCAATTTCACAAGCCCTCGTTGGATAATCACTCCATGCAAAGAGGTCGCCGAATCGCCTTTGATTATGGCGATGTCAGAATCGGCGTTGCAGTCTGTGATCCAGATGGCATATTAGCTACTCCGGTGTCAACGCTTACCAGGAGTGATATAAAACTTAAAGACCAGATTATGCAAATTTTGGCCGAATATGAGCCCATTCATATCTATGTTGGAAAACCCTCGCATATGGATGGAGGAGAAAGTCTGTCAGCCATCAAAGCGACTAATTTCGCAAAGATGTTGCGTGAAGTGACATCTTGCCCAGTGACCTTAATTGATGAGCGCTTAAGTACCGTCACAGCCACACGCAATATGCGAGATTCTGGCGTTAATAGCAAAGATGCGCGAGCTTCAATCGATCAGGCTGCAGCTGTGGCGATTTTAAACTTTGCGTTAGAAATTGAAAAGAAGCAAGGATGAAGATATTCAATAATCCTCTTGTTCGTATCATCGCAGCTTTCTTGTTTGTGGGAGTCCTTAGTCTCTCTATTCACACGGTGAGATCGAATGTTTCAGCAGCGCCCGATTTTCCAACTGCGACTATCGAAGCTAAATCACCAGTGGTAGTGATCGAAATTCCAACAGGTGCTACGGGTTCTGATGTGGGACGAATACTCTATGAAAACAATGTGACTAAGTCCGCACTTGCATACTTTCGAGCCGCAGTTGCTGATCCGCGCTCTGCCCAGGTGGCCCCGGGGGCACATGAGTTGAATGTAGAGATTTCTGCACGTCAAGCGTTAGAACAACTACTTGATCCTGCGCGTATACCTAACCTGATAAAGATTTTTGAAGGTGGATGGAAGAGTGAAATCGTTTACTCACTTATTAAGTATGGCTTCACTAAAAATGAAGTTGATACTGCCTTCAAGAAAGTAGCCCTCCCTGAAGGTTTTTCAAACGCGGAAGGTTTGCTTTTCCCAGCACAGTATTCATTCCCAGCAGGCACGAGTGCGTTAGAGGCTGTGCAAGCGATGGTTGATCGCTTTTTGGGTGAAGTAACTGGGCGACAAATGTTAGCTTCTCAAGGCAAATTAACTCCAGGGCAATTGCTCATTATTGCGTCCTTGATTCAAGCTGAGGGAGATACAAAAGATTTTGATAAGGTCTCGCGCGTTATTAGAAATCGTCTAGATATTTCCATGCCATTGCAGTTGGATTCGACCGTTCATTATGTAAAAAAAGTGCGTGGGCAAATCTTTTTGAGCACTAATTCCACCTTGATTAAGTCCCCCTACAACACCTACAGAAATTACGGTCTTCCACCAACACCGATCGGTAATCCAGGCGCCCAAGCGATAGCCGCTGCTTTAAAACCAGCCGTCGGGGATTGGTTGTTCTTCATTACAGTTGCTCCTGGGGACACACGGTTCACTCGCTCTAATGATGAGTTCCTCAGGTGGAAAGCACTCTATGAGAAAAACAGAAAGGCAGGAGCATTCAAATGATTAAAGCTGCTGTCTTGGGTTCGCCCATTTCTCACTCATTGAGTCCATTGCTCCATAACACGGCTTACGAAGAGTTGGGAGTGAAAGGCAGTTATGAAGCTATAGAAGTGAAAGCCGGTGGATTAGCTCAGTTCATGGATGGCAGAGATGAGAGTTGGACTGGGTTCTCATTAACTATGCCGCTCAAAGAGGAGGCAGTCACATGTGCCCAACACGTTGATGAATTAGCAAAGCGAATTAATAGTGCAAATACTTTGTATAGGGATGGGGGAGCGTGGCACGCTACGTCAACTGACGTTCTCGGTTTTTCTCAAGCGCTTAAGTCTCACAAGAGTGATATCAAGGGCCACGTTGTCATTCTTGGCGCTGGAGCAACAGCGCGTGCTGCAGCGGCAGCTTGCGACGGTGCGGCAGAGCATATAACTGTGATTAACCGTTCTCTTTCCAGAGTTGCAGGGATGTCAGACGCGGTTCTTGAGTCTGAGTTAAGTTTTCTAAATTGGGATGATCTGAGCATTCTTTCTGATGCTGATTTAGTAATCAGTACTGCACCAGCGGGCGTTACAGATTCAATTGAGTTACCTAGAAAAACTTCCACTCCTTTTTTCGAAGCTCTCTACAAGCCTTGGCCAACACCTGCTTCAGCGCTATGGGCATCACGCGGTGGAACTGTCATTGATGGTTTAGATCTGTTGATTCATCAAGCGATTGCGCAGATATCGATTTTCACAGGCGCAGCTTTTGATACTTCAGCGATGTATACCAAACTGCGCAGCGTGGGGTTAGCTGCGCTTAAGTAATCCACACTCTACATCCACAGTTATTTCAAAAACCCTACTCTTCATGAGTGCTCTATCTCCTCTTTGCGATTCCGATATCGATAGCGGATCTATCGCAGCGTAAAATTCCAAATATTTATCTGCAGCTCTACGCCTACTACGTTGCGCTCCTATTAGTAGTGAATGGATTGCCAAGTGCATCATTGATGCTCATAGTTATCCTCACTCTTGGCCTATTGTCCATTTTCGGAGTTGGGATGGGCGACTGCAAGTTATTGGCTTTGATTATTGTGATGGTAGAGATTTCCAATCTCCAAGAATTCGGGCAGCTTTTAATAGCGATACTTTTAACCTCTCTCAGTGAAATTATGCTTAGATGGGGATATTCCAAGGTTTTGCCTAGAACTATTGCCATGGCACCAGCGATATTTCTTGGAACAAGCCTTTATTTGGCAACGGGCGGGAGCTAATTTCTGCAAGAATAGGCACATGCGTTGGTTAACTGCGGGTGAATCACATGGTCAAGCACTCAGTGCCATCATCGAGGGAATCCCTGCTTCGGTGGAAATCACGACAGCAGACATCGATCACCATCTTCAGCGCCGCCGCCTTGGTTTTGGGCGAGGGGCTCGACAAAATTTTGAAGCAGATAAGGTCACGATTCTTGGTGGAATTCGTTTAGGACTTACACAAGGTGGACCAATCGCAATTCAAGTTGGTAATTCAGAGTGGCCTAAATGGGAAAAAGTTATGTCAGCAGATCCTGTTCCTGAAGATGAGATCAAAGTTTTAGCCCGTAATGCACCATTGACTAGACCACGCCCTGGCCATGCAGATCTAGTTGGAATGCAAAAATATAATTTCAGTGATGCACGACCAATTTTAGAAAGGGCAAGCGCCCGTGAAACGGCTTCCCGAGTCGCACTTGGCGCAGTTGCTCGCAGTTTCCTTGAACAGAGCGTTGGAATAGTTATTTTGTCTCACGTTTTATCTATTGGAAAAGCGCGTGTGAGCGATGATTATGTGCTGCCTGATGCAAAAGACATGGCAAGAATAGATAAGGATCCGGTTCGTTGCGCTGATGAAGCAACAAGTGCCCTAATGATCAAAGAAATCGAAGCTGCTCACGCAGATGGTGACACTTTGGGCGGAGTAGTAGAAGTTCTAGCATTCAATATGCCCCCAGGCTTGGGTTCATATGTTCATTCAGATCGCAGACTTGATGCTCGGTTAGCGGGAGCGTTGATGGGAATTCAAGCCATTAAAGGTGTTGAAGTCGGCGATGGCTTTGAAACTGCTACGCGCCGTGGGTCAGTTGCACATGATGAGATTGAAAAGAATAAAGAAGGCAAGATTGTTCGCCGCACAGATCGTGCTGGGGGAACAGAAGGTGGGATGTCCAATGGTGAGGTCCTACGTGTTCGCGCAGCGATGAAGCCAATCTCTACAGTGCCTAAAGCATTAGATACGATCGATGTTGCTACTGGAGAAAGTGCCAAGGCAATCAACCAACGCTCTGATGTCTGCGCAGTGCCCGCAGCCGGAGTAGTTGCTGAAGCGATGGTGGCACTTGTTTTAGCCGAGGCAGTACTTGAAAAATTCGGTGGTGATTCAGTAACCGAAACATGCCGCAATTTCAATAGCTACATGCAGAACCTGAACTTTTCATAAAGATGCCTCGCCTTATATTGATTGGGCCACCAGGTTGCGGTAAATCCACTGTGGGCGCAGCATTAGCCAACAAACTCTCTATTGAGTTTATCGATACTGATTCTGCAATCGAAGCTTCCTACGGTCATAAGATCTCGGATATTTTTGTTGATAAAGGTGAAGAGTTCTTTCGTGATTTAGAGTTCACCACTTTGACCCAATCTCTATCTGTGAGCGATTGCGTTCTCTCCCTTGGCGGCGGTGCACCGATTGCATCGAGATCCCAGGATCTATTTAAAAGCTCACAAACCCCAGTTTTCTTTTTGGATGTTTCATTAGCAGTTGCAGCACCACGAGTGGGCTTTAACCGTGACAGACCGCTTCTCTTAGGTAATCCAAGAGCGCAGTGGCAAGCATTAGCAGAGACACGTAGGCCAATCTATGAATCCTTAGCTAGCTTTGTCATTAAAGTTGATGCCATGACAGTCAAAGATGTTGTTGACGAGATTGAAGCAAAGTTATGATTCACACAATCCGGGTCCACGCAGAGCATGAGTATGACGTAGTCATTGGTTGCGAGTGGCAAAAGAGCCTAAAGCAATCGTTAGATTCATACACCCGTGTTGCCCTCATCTATTCATCAGCAATGCGTGATCAAATCAAAGGTTTTCAACCAGAGAACACTGAGATCCATTACTTCGAAGTTGCCGAGGGTGAAGGAGCAAAGACCGCTCAATCCCTGCAATCGCTATGGAATTGGTTAGGGGCTGCTGGTTTTACTCGTTCGGATGCGCTCGTCGGTGTTGGCGGGGGAACAATCACAGATTTAGCAGGTTTTGCCGCAGCATCCTGGCTACGCGGTATCGACTGGATCGCTGTGCCGACGACAGTAGCTGGCATGGTTGATGCGGCAATCGGTGGAAAAACTGGAATAAATAGTGATTACGGCAAGAATCTCATTGGTGCTTTTCATTCACCGCAGAGAGTTCTGATTGACACTTCCTGGCTAAAAACACTAAGCGATAGAGATTTTGCAGCAGGATTGGCGGAAGTGGTCAAATGTGGTTTTATTGTCGATGCACAGATCCTAGAGTTGATAAAAGATAAGAATCTTTCGCAGATTCGCGGTGATGCCTCACTTGTTCAAGATTTGATAACCCGTTCGGTTGCAGTCAAAGCCCATGTTGTGGCAAGTGATTTCAAGGAATCATTTGGGCGAGAAGTTCTCAACTACGGACATAGCTTGGGTCATGCCATTGAAACCCATAGCAAATACTCTTTGCGCCATGGTGAAGCCGTAGCAATTGGTCTGGTCTTTGCAGCCCAACTCTCTGGAGTCAAAGGTTTGCTGGATTCAAAGAGCATTGCTCTGCACGAACAAATTTTGAATGACATTGGGTTGCCAACTAAATACCCAAGTGATGCATGGAAACATCTTTATCCACTGCTTGCCTTGGACAAGAAATCTCGTGGCCATCAACTGCGATTTGTGGGCTTGAGTGGCATCGGTAAGACCTTGCGCATAGAGGATGCAAATGAAAGCGAACTTCGCTTAGCGTATGAGAGAATTAGCTCATGAAGATTATGGTTATCAACGGCCCAAATTTGGCCCGTCTGGACATTCGTGACTCTTCAATTTATGGAGATCTTAATTATGCTGAGCTTAAATCTTTCATTGAAACTAGTGCGGTGGCGGCGGGAATGCAGGCCGATGTCCGACAGAGCAATGATGAGGCCACAATTATTGGATGGTTGCATGAAGCCGCTGATGCCAAGTTACCGGTCATTATCAACCCTGCAGCCTTTACACATTATTCTTATGCAATCCGCGATGCCGCAGAGATTTTGAAAGCACCATTAATCGAAGTGCACTTATCAAATCCAATGGCACGTGAAGAGTTCCGTCACACTTCAGTAATCTCTGGTGTGGCAACAGGGACAATTGCCGGTTTTGGTCCCAATTCCTATGTTTTAGCGATTAACGCCCTTGAATCCTTGCTTGGCTAAGTCGAAAAATCGCCCCGTAAATACGGGTATCCTTAGCCTCTTGTCATTGACAATCAATGGCCGTAAATAATTACCTACAGACATGAGTGGAGCTTGAACCGTGGCAACAACAGCTGATCTAAAAAATGGAATTACTCTTGAGATTGAAACCCAGCTTTGGACGGTCGTTGAGTTCCAGCATGTTAAGCCAGGTAAAGGACCAGCTTTCGTTCGCACAAAGCTCAAGTCAGTTTTGACTGGAAAAGTTATTGATCGCACATTCAACTCTGGCGTGAAGATCGATATCGCTATTTTGGAAAAGCGCGACATGCAGTATTTGTATAAAGAGGGTGATGATTTCGTATTTATGGATAGCAAAACTTATGACCAGATGACTATTCCTATGGGTGTAGTGGGGGATATGGCTAACTACATGCTAGAAAATACAGATGCAGTAGTTGCAATCAACGAGGGAAATCCACTTTATATTGAGTTAGCTGCATCAGTTCCTTTGCGTATCACCTACACAGAGCCAGGAATTCAGGGAGATCGCTCTTCTGGCGGAACTAAGCCGGCAACAGTTGAAACCGGAATTGAGATTCAGGTCCCACTCTTTATCAAGCAGGATGAAATCGTCATGGTTGATACACGTGATGGGTCATACCAAGGCCGCGCCAACTAGTGTCTGCTCGCAGTAAGGCAAGAAAGCAAGCGTTAGACCTGCTTTTTGAAGCTGATATTCGAGGGACAAACTCTTTAGAGCTTCTCAATGCTAGAGATATTGTTGAAGAAGGTCCTGATGCCAGACCGATCCGTGAATACACACGCTCACTTGTTGTTGGCGTCAATGAAAACACTCGAAAAATTGACGAACTTATTGCCACCTATGCCCAAGGCTGGGATATGGATCGACTTCCAAATGTTGATCGCAACATCTTGCGTTTAGCCATTTATGAGATCTTGTGGGCAGTAGATATTCCAGACAGCGTTGCTATTGATGAGGCGTTGAGTCTGGCTAAAGAGCTCTCAACGGATGAATCATCGGGCTTTATCCATGGTGTTTTGGGTCGAATCTCATCACTTAAAGAGAACTTGTCCCTTTAGTTTCAAAGAGAAGTTTGTTTTGGCCCAGATAAAGCCGCAGTTCTTCATCGCTGCAACCTATGGTCATGGTGAGAAAATCCACATCCATTTTTCGCAAAGATAAGATTTCACCGTTGAAGTCCTGGCGTTCTTTAATGATTCCGAAAAGAAATGAAAATAGGATCTTTTGAGTAGATGCGGCATTGCCTTCAGAGTGAGAAAGAGCTCTCACTCTGCGCAGATCAATCATGATCCTATTTTCGATGATGTGTGTTGGTGAATGGCCAGTTAGGAGATATGACAAAGGGACTTCATAGAAGTCCGATAATTGGACTGCTTTCTTCACACTCAATGTTCTATCCCCGCGCTCATAGGAGCCAAGGGCCACTGCTCGTAACTGCTTGTGGCTTTTGCTTTCAACATCGGACAATGTCAGATTGCGGGAGATGCGGATTGATCGAAGTCGCGCGGCTATTTCTTCCATTTCTAGGTTCATGGGGTAAGGCTATGGAAGTGATGCCACACCCATGTTTGGATATCCACAGAGCCCGACAGTTGCTGATATAGTCTGCCCTGCATCCTTTAACGACCCATCCTGCGAGGTGGGGAAGGAGATTCATATGAGCGTAGCCCTGTCCGCACAGGATATTTCACGTGCGTTGATACGCATTTCCCATGAGATTTTAGAAAGAAATCATGGTTCATCAGATATCACCCTCTTAGGTATTCCAACTCGTGGTGCTCACTTAGCTGCGCGTATAGCAGCGATTATGAACTCCATTGAAGGCAAAGAGATTGCCCATGGAACCTTAGACATCACTTTGTATAGAGATGATCTGCGCCTTCGACCTCCGCGCACGATCATGCCTACATTTATTCCACCTATAGGAATTCAAGGGCGAGATGTCATCTTGATTGATGATGTCTTGTACTCAGGACGCACAATACGAGCGGCCTTAGATGCTCTCGGAGAAGTGGGACGTCCACGCACAGTGCAGTTAGCTGTTCTAGTTGATCGAGGACATCGCCAGCTACCTATTCGAGCAGACTTTGTAGGTAAAAACCTTCCAACCTCAGAGAAGCAATCAGTAAAGGTCTCTCTGACTGAAATCGATGGCGTCGATGAGGTAGTTATCGAAGGGGAGGCAAACTAATGCGCCATCTACTCTCCATAAACGATTTGAGTGCAACAGATGCAATCGGAATTCTCGATACTGCAACAGAGCTAGCACGCATCAATGATGGGCAAGTTAAGAAGCTTCCTACGCTACGAGGTCGCACGATAGTTAATCTCTTTGCAGAGGATTCAACGAGAACTCGAATCTCATTTGAAGCTGCAGCAAAACGTCTCTCAGCCGATGTCATTAACTTCTCAGCCAAAGGTTCTAGTTTGAGTAAGGGTGAATCACTCAAAGACACTGCACAAACCCTGCAAGCGATGGGCGCAGATGCTGTGGTAATTCGCCATTCTGCATCAGGTGCTGCACAGCGTTTGGCTGACCTTGAATGGATGTCAGGAAGTGTTATCAATGCCGGCGATGGTACACATGAACACCCAAGCCAAGCTCTTCTAGATGCCTTCACGATTCGCAAACATCTTGGTAAGGGAGCAAGTGATCTGACTGGGTTGCGCATTGCCATCGTTGGTGATGTTCTGCACTCGCGTGTTGCACGATCGAATGTATTACTACTCTCAATGCTTGGTGCGGATGTCGTTCTAGTTGCGCCACCAACATTGCTTCCAGTGGGTGTTGAAAGTTGGCCAGCAACGATCTCTTATGATTTTGATGCAGTTATTCCTAATGTTGATGCAATCATGATGTTGCGCGTGCAGCAAGAGCGAATGAGCGATCTCTTCTTTCCTAATGCACGTGAATATTCACGCTACTTTGGTCTTAATTCAGAGAGAATGTCAGCTATGGCAAAACACGCAATTGTTATGCATCCCGGACCAATGAATCGCGGTTTAGAAATAGCGGCAGACGTGGCAGATAGTGCGCGTTCAGTCATAGTTGAACAAGTAACTAATGGAGTCAATGTGCGAATGGCAATCTTGTATGTATTACTCGCAGGTGGACCTCTAGTAGTAGGGAGCAACTAATGGTTCAGCAACGTTTCTTACTTAAGGGTGGGAAAGTACTTGGTGGCAAAGCCTCTGATCTTTTAATTGCTAATGGTCGAATTGAAGCAATGTCAGCATCAATTTCTTATGAAGCAGCAACTGTTATTGACCTTAAGGGCAGTATCGTCTTGCCGGGTCTTGTTGATTTACACACTCACCTGCGTGAACCAGGACGAGAAGATAGCGAAACTGTTGCAAGTGCTAGTCGCGCCGGCGCAAAAGGTGGTTTCACCGCACTTTCTGCCATGGCTAATACTTCACCGGTCGCAGATACTGCAGGTGTTGTTGAGCAGGTGTATCGCTTAGGTCAAGAGGCTGGATTTGTAGATGTGTTTCCAATTGGAGCTGTCACACAAGGACTTAAGGGTGAGCAGCTCTCTGAAATTGGTGCGATGGCCGATTCACTGGCACGTGTCCGTGTTTTTAGTGATGATGGTAATTGTGTCTTCGATCCACTTGTAATGCGCAGAGCATTGGAATACATCAAAAAATTTGATGGTGTCATCGCACAACATGCCCAAGAGCCTCGCTTAACCGTTGGTTCTCAAATGAATGAAGGAATTGTAAGTTCAAAGCTGGGTCTAAAGGGCTGGCCAGCTATCGCTGAAGAAGCAATCATCGCAAGAGATGTTTTGCTAGCTGAGCATGTGCAATCGCGGCTACACATCTGCCACGTCACAACCGCCGGGGGAGTTGAGATCATTCGTTGGGCTAAGGCGCGCGGGATTCAAGTTACTGCTGAAGTAACACCTCACCACTTATTACTAACAGATGATCTAGCAAGCTCTTATGATCCTGTCTTTAAAGTCAATCCTCCGCTGCGCACAACTAAAGATGTTATGGCCCTTCGTGAAGGTTTATCGGATGGCACAATCGATATCGTCGCTACGGATCACGCACCGCACACAAGTGAAACTAAAGATTGTGAATGGGCAGAAGCATCATTTGGAATGATTGGGCTAGAAACAGCCCTCTCGATAGTTAACAAGACAATGGTTGAAAGTGGACTGTTGGATTGGGCTGGAGTTGCAGATCGCATGTCGAGCGCTCCTGCAAAGATTGGGCATTATTCAAATCATGGACAAAATCTAACGGTTGGTTCTGTCGCACACATCACTGTGATTAATCCAACCAAGAGTTGGATAGTAGATCGCGATTTGGTCGTTTCGAAGAGTCGCAATACTCCATATCATGGCTATGAATTGCCAGGATTAGTTACTCACACATTCTTTGGTGGTCACGCAACGATGATTGATTCAAAGGTTATAGACAAGGTGGTGCAGTAATGACCCAGGCATTCCTTGTTCTAGATGACGGAAGAATCTTTGAAGGTCGCTCATGGGGAGCAACTGGTCGCACATTTGGTGAAGCTGTATTTCAAACTGGCATGACTGGATATCAGGAGACTTTGACTGATCCTTCATATCACAAGCAGGTTGTTGTTATGACTGCGCCGCATATCGGTAACACCGGTATGAATACACAAGATAATGAATCTTCGAAGATTTGGGTGGCTGGTTATGTAGTACGTAATCCATCCACATTGACATCTAATTGGCGCTCTGAAAATGATTTAGAAGCGCAGTTAATTGCTCAAAATATTGTTGGTATCCAAGGCATAGATACGCGTGCAATCACTCGCCATCTGCGTGATCGAGGGTCGATGCGCGTTGGAATATTCTCAAGCTTGGAACTCACACGCGAAGAGATGGTCGTTGAAGTACGTAAATCTCCTCAAATGGCTGGTGCCTATCTAGTTAAAGATGTTTCAACGCCTAAGACCTATGTTGTTCCATTTATCGGTAAGAAGAAATATGTGGTTGCAGCCCTGGATCTTGGTATAAAGGCTGCTACGCCAAGAATGTTGGCTGAACGTGGCGTAGAAGTTCATGTGATGCCATATGACTCGACTTTTGAAGATATACAAGCGGTACGCCCAGATGGTGTTTTCCTATCGAATGGTCCTGGAGATCCAGCAACTATGACTGAGACAATCGAGTTAGTTCGAACAGTCTTAGCTGCTCATATTCCTATCTTTGGTATTTGTTTTGGGCATCAAATCCTTGGTCGCGCCCTTGGCTTTGAAACCTATAAGTTGCAGTTTGGTCATCGAGGTATTAATCAACCAGTTATTGATAAGAACACGCAGAAAGTAGAGATCACAGCGCATAACCATGGCTTTGCATTGAAGGCTCCCACTGATGCTGCATTCACAACGGTGTATGGACCTGGAGAGGTTACACATGTGTGTTTGAACGATGGCGTAGTAGAAGGTCTGCAGTTACTTGAAGGTGCTGCCTTTTCTGTTCAGTATCACCCAGAGGCTGCAGCTGGACCACATGATGCGGCATATCTCTTTGACCGCTTTATAGATTTGATGGGTAAGAGAGTGAAGGTCTAATGCCTCTAGATCCTTTGATTAAGAGCGTTCTAGTAATTGGTAGTGGTCCAATTGTTATTGGCCAAGCATGTGAATTCGATTATTCAGGAACCCAGGCTTGTCGTGTGCTTCGCGCAGAAGGCATTCGCGTCATTCTAGTTAACTCAAATCCTGCAACAATCATGACAGATCCAGAGTTTGCAGATGCCACATATATCGAACCTATTACTCCAGAAATCATCGAGCAGATCATTGCTTTAGAAAAGCCTGACGCTGTTCTTGCCACTTTAGGTGGTCAAACAGCCCTGAATGCAGCCATTGGTTTATTTGAGCGCGGAACTTTAGCAAAGTACGGTGTCAAGCTTATTGGTGCTGATGTAGATGCAATTCAACGTGGTGAGAACCGTGAATTGTTTAGAGGCATAGTTGATAAAGTTGGGGGAGAGTCAGCCAAATCAATTATTTGCCACACCATGGAAGAGATCTTTGCCGCTGTTATACAACTTAATTACCCAGTCGTTGTGCGCCCATCTTTTACTATGGGTGGTCTTGGTTCAGGTATTGCGTTCAATGAAGAAGAGCTTTCACAAATTGCAGGAGCAGGTTTGCGCCATAGCCCAACTTCTGAGGTGCTACTCGAGGAATCGATTTTGGGTTGGAAAGAGTACGAGCTTGAGGTAATGCGTGATCATAAAGACAACGTGGTCATTGTTTGTACCATTGAGAATCTTGATCCAATGGGCGTTCACACAGGAGATTCCATCACCGTGGCCCCTGCAATGACTTTAACCGATGTTGAGTATCAAAAGCTACGTGATTTATCTATCGATATCATTCGCGAAGTTGGTGTTGCCACTGGTGGTTGCAATATTCAATTTGCAGTTAATCCTCACAATGGTCGAATCATTGTCATTGAGATGAACCCTAGAGTCTCTAGATCGAGTGCTTTAGCCTCAAAAGCCACTGGGTTTCCTATTGCAAAAATTGCTACAAAGCTTGCCATTGGTTACACCCTGGATGAGATCCAAAATGACATCACTAAAACCACGCCAGCTTCCTTTGAGCCGACTCTTGATTATGTCGTAGTTAAAGTTCCTCGCTTTGCTTTTGAGAAGTTTGCCGATGCTGATCCTCGTTTAACAACTACTATGAAAAGTGTTGGCGAAGCAATGGCGATCGGTCGATCTTTCTCCGAGGCGCTGATGAAGGCGCTGCGCTCACTAGAGCGTAAGGAAGCGATCTTTAGTTGGTCACAGATAAGTGAACAAGAGAAACAAAACCTCTTAGTATCGATGAAGATTCCTACGGAGTATCGTCTGCAGCAAGTGCAAAAAGCGATGTGGGCTGGAGCATCAATTGAAGATGTCTTTGCAGCTACCAAGATTGATCCCTGGTACTTACGTCAGATTCAGATTATCAATGAACAAGCATTTGCCCTCACACAGCTGGGTGAGTTGACCGCTGAGAAGCTACGTGAAGCAAAGGGCAATGGATTCTCGGATATTCAAATAGCAACTTTGCGTGGGTTACAGGAAGAAGATGTTCGACGTGAGCGCCATCATTTAGGGATTCGTCCGGTTTATAAGACAGTTGACACATGCGCGGCAGAGTTTGAAGCCTTCACGCCATATCACTACTCAAGTTATGAAGAAGAGACTGAAGTGAAGCCTCGCACCACACCCGCAGTCATCATCTTAGGTAGTGGACCAAATCGAATAGGTCAAGGTATTGAGTTCGACTATTCATGTGTGCACGCTTCCTTTGCTTTGCGTGAAGCTGGATATGAAACCATTATGGTTAACTGCAACCCTGAAACTGTTTCAACAGATTATGACACCAGTAATCGTCTTTACTTCGAGCCATTGACGCTAGAAGATGTGATTGAAGTTGTTCACGCTGAGTCACTTGCCGGACCGGTTCTGGGTGTTATCACGCAGTTAGGTGGACAGACTCCGCTCGGACTTGCTGCAGGATTAAAGACTGCTGGAATCACCATTCTTGGAACATCACCGGATGCAATCAACTTGGCTGAAGAGCGCGGTGCATTTGGAAATATCCTTAAGCAGCAGGGTCTAACCGCTCCAGAGTTCGGCATGGCAGCTTCGCA
>Ga0194050_1000468_pt1 | contig 14201 bp, 15 predicted proteins | sample SepL2310m_MetaG_FD_148657 | JGI IMG/M metagenome (GOLD analysis project Ga0194050, IMG submission 148657) | Anoxic zone freshwater microbial communities from boreal shield lake in IISD Experimental Lakes Area, Ontario, Canada - Sep2016-L239-10m | ecosystem: Environmental > Aquatic > Freshwater >...
TAGCTGCAGGCGTTCACGTGGTTGTTGGATCCTCTGGAATGTCGGCGGAAGATTTTGCAGAGATTGAAAGCGCTGCTACGGCAAAAAATGTCGGAGTAATTGCCGCAGGAAATTACGCGCTTACTGCAGCGTTAGCACAAGCTGCTGCACTTATGGTTGCAAAACATTTACCACAATGGGAAGTTATCGATTATGCAAGCAAGAAAAAACCAGATGTTCCCAGCGGCACTGCACGTGAATTAGCTGAGAAATTAAGCGCAGTCCATAAACCAGAAATTGGCGTACCGGTAAAAAATATCGCTGGTCCACAAGAAGCCAGAGGTGCTGATATTGGCGGCACTCAAGTGCATTCGATTCGGCTACCAAGCTTTGTGGTATCTACTGAAGTTATTTTTGGTTTACCGGATCAACGGCTTTCAATTAGATTTGATGCTGGAAGTTCTGCAGAACCTTATGTCGATGGCACTCTATTAGCCGCAAAGGCAGTTGTATCAACGGTTGGTTTAACTCGCGGACTTGAAAATATTTTGCTCGGATAAATCATGTATATACCTAAACACTTTCAACCTGGGGATGCCGCCGGTCAACTATTTTTAAAATCGATTAGCGCAGGACATTTAGTCTCCAATACTTCCGCTGGGATTATTTCAACTTTCATTCCCGTTTTTTACCGCGAAAGCACGAAATCTATAGTTGGTCATCTAGCGCGCGGAAACCAGCAGTGGTCACTTGGAACTTCTGTAGAGGCGCTTTTTATAGCTACGGTCAACGATGCCTATATTTCGCCTTCTTGGTATGAATCTAAGAAGGAACATGGGAAAGTGGTGCCAACTTGGGATTACATGACTGCTCATGTTTATGGAAAATTAGTAATTCATGATGATGTTGAATGGTTACGAAATCAAGTAAGCGCTTTAACCGACAAATTCGAAGCCAGTCGCGATAAGCCTTGGAAAGTTGCCGATGCACCGGAAGATTACGTGGCTGGACAATTACGCGCAATTGTTGGAGTTGAACTTGAAGTATCACGGCTAGAAGTTTCTTTCAAGATGAGCCAGAATAAGAGTAAGGCAGATTTGGAAGGTGTTATTGCGGGTTTAGTGCAAGATGGGAAGTCAGATATTGCAAATAAGATTTCAGAAGTACGTCCGTTAGATAAAAAATAGCTTTTTTGATTTGGAGAGAAATGAAAACGTCTGATTGGTTATTAATCGGAATTATCGCTTTCGTTCTGATTGATTTCGCGGCTGGCAGAGTGATAAATTTCTTAAACGAAAAATCGAAAAATCAGCCACTTGGACCAGAGGCTGCAGATATATATAGCGAGGCCGAATATCAGAAATCGATGGCTTACGGAACTGCAAATTACAAACTAGAAAGTTTTTCTTCCGTAATCAGTACCAGCGTTATTCTAGCCGCGATAATTCTAGGATTTTTTGCCAATTTAGATAGTTTTATTCGCGAGCGAATTGGTAACAATCTCTTAGTCACAGTTCTTTTCATCGGTATATTGATTATCTTGAGCTCACTTGGATCATTGCCTTCCAGTATTTACTCAACCTTTGTAATAGAAACTAAATATGAATTCAATAAGACAACACCAAAACTATTCATTGCTGATCAAGTAAAGAACCTTTTACTAAGTCTAGGAATTGGCCTACCTCTTCTCTATGCAATTGCATGGATATATCAAGAACTACAGAGTGTTTTTTGGTTAGTTGCATGGCTATTGGTCGCTAGTTTTACGCTATTTATGTTTGTCTTCGGAACTCGGATTTTCTTGCCGCTATTCAATAAGTTGAAGCCGCTTCCGGAAGGGGAGTTGCGGGATGCAATTGAGGTCTATTGCAACTCTCAAGGATTTCCGCTTTCTAAGCTTTATGAAATGGATGCCTCAAAGCGTTCCACAAAATTAAATGCGTTCTTCTCTGGAATGGGGAAAGTTAAAATTATTGGTTTGTATGACACACTGATTGAGAAACTAAATACAGAAGAAATTGTGGCAGTTTTGGCGCATGAAGTTGGGCATTACAAACGTAAACATACTTTGACGATGTTTCTGTTCAGCAATGTGCAGACTTTAATTCTTTTTTCGTTGATGGGTTGGTTACTGAGTAACCCAAATCTTTCAGCTGCGTTAGGATCCGATGTTCCAAGTTTTCAACTTTCTATGTTGGCCTTTTTCTTGCTCTTTGCACCAGTTTCAACCGTATTAGGCTTGATTAATAATTCTTTTTCAAGATATAACGAGTATCAGGCCGATCAATATTCGATTGAAACGTATCCGGGTGCAGTGGAATACATGTATTCGGCCTTGAAGAAATTATCCGTGAACTCGTTAAGTAACTTAAACCCACATCCAATTTATGTAGCAGTTCACTATTCGCATCCACCAATTCTTAAAAGGCTAGCAAAACTTAAGTAAGTGGACCGTACTGGGATCGAACCAGTGACCTTTTCCATGTCGAGGAAACGCGCTACCAGCTGCGCTAACGGTCCTTCTTTTGTTAGTGAATCATATATTGGATCTATGCCCGGCCAAAATCATCTTCAATACGCTCGATATCATCTTCACCGAAGTAAGTTCCAGTTTGAACTTCGATAAATACGAGATCGGTACTTCCGATATTTTCGATTCTATGCAATTCACCAATTGCGATATCGACCGCCGAATTAGCAGCCATTTCAATTTTCTTATTGCCCACGGTTACTAGCGCTTTCCCCGAAACTATGAACCAATGCTCTGCGCGCTTTTGATGACGTTGAAGTGAGAGCCTCGCCCCAGGTTTAACCGTTATGGTTTTGATTTTATGGGTAGAGGCTTCGAGCAATACTTCGTAACTACCCCAAGGGCGGTCTGATCTCTCTAAACTCATGAGGTTAATAGTACTTCACGTGCTAAAAGTGCTGCTCCTAGTTCAGCGCTGCTGCTATCTAGTAGCGCTTTTCGAATTTGGAAATCAAGTAAAAATGCGTGTGGTTGGATCCTGCTGGCAATCTCAGAGACCATTTTTTCGTAGAAAATATCAGAACTTAGGACAACGCCACCAGTTACGATAATTTTAGTAAGGTCATTGATAAGCATTACATTAACAGTGGCTTGTGCGATAGCGGTAGCTCCACTTTCAATTGTTGCGATTGCAGCGATGTTGCCAGAATCTGCCAAGGAATTTAGCGTTGCAAAATCTGAAAGAGGTGTCGCAATCCCGCTCTCTTTTCCTCTAAGAACCATTGCAGCGCCGCCGGCGTAATATTCCACGCAGCCAAATGCACCGCAGTTGCAAATTGGGCCATCGAACGCAACGGAAGCATGGCCGAAATATCCAGAATTTCCAGTATCGCCAGTTAAAACTTTCCCGCCATCAATCAAAGCTCCACCAATTCCGGTGCCCGCATTCACTAAAAAAGCAGTCGTCTCGGTTAACGTGGGGTCGAGAAATATTTCGGCACGAGCCATTCCAATAATGTCGCCTTGGATCGCGATTTGCGGATGTGAACCAAACTTAGCCAACTCATCAAGGATAATTTCACCTAATGGAAATTTTCGAAAAGCTGGAATATTCACCGGGCTAATCTCGATCGACTGCAAATCAATCGGTCCAGCGCTGGAGATTCCGACGCTCCTAATAAAACTCTGCACTTTTGCTAACTCCGAAATTGCGTTTCTAATATCGGATTCAATATCTGCAGCGGAGCGATTTCCAGAATCAATTCGGTGGCTTTTTTGGAGTTCACACTTTGCGTTGTAGAGCCCAATCGTTATTTTTGTGCCACCAACATCGATGCCGAGGAGATGTTGGGTTAAGGACATGCGCCGACTTTACGGTAATAGTTTTTATTTAAAAATGTGGAGGTCGGGACGGGATTTGAACCCGTGTAGCGGGATTTGCAGTCCCGAGCCTCGCCTCTCGGCCACCCGACCATGGGTATTTGATTAACCGAGCGGACGACCGGGATCGAACCGGCGACCTGAACCTTGGCAAGGTTCCGCGCTACCAACTGCGCTACGTCCGCAAACTCCAGCTACCCGAAAGAATCGACCAGCAAGAGCAGGGGAAATCTATCGCAGGTAAGGCGCATCTCCCAAGTCGAAAGTTTGAACCATTGGAGTACCTTCGCGTCATGTTGGAATTTGCGAAGACGCACTCTGAACCATATTTCTGGATGGCCGGAAAGAGCGCTCGAAACTGTCTTGAAATTCGACATGACGTTGCAGCCCTTGATGAACCCGGATTTTGGGCAGTAATTGCGCCGTTTGTTGGCGAACCGACTTTTGCCAGGTTTGAAACGGTAAGTGAAAGTGAATTCGTCGGCGAAGGGTCGTGGCCAGGGATAGCCGCAAACTGGGAGAGTTCATTCTCTCGTAATGAGTATCTGAATTATGTGGAAACAATTCGAAACGAAATTGCAGATGGCTGGGTTTACCAAGTTAACGCTTGTCGGATTTTATCTGCGCCGATTCCGGATGGAGTTTCGCTGCGACCTTTGATGAGTGATTTATTAGAAAATAATCCAGCGCCGCATAGTCTCTATTTGAATTTACCCACAATGGAAATCGCTTCTGCTTCACCAGAGTTATTTATGCGTGTGACGAAAACTGCTCAAGGAGAGCGAAACGTTATATCTAGCCCCATCAAAGGAACCTCAGCAACTAGCGAATTTCTAGAAAAGGATTTAGCGGAGAATGTAATGATTGTGGATTTGATTCGAAATGATCTAAGTGTCATTTGTGAAACCGGTACTGTGGCGGTCCCACGATTGCTCGGAATCGAAAAGCATCCGGGCCTATACCATTTGGTTTCTGATGTAAGTGGAACCCTTCGCAAGAATATTTCTTGGGCAGATATTTTTGCAGCAATGATGGCGCCGGGCTCTGTAAGCGGTGCACCAAAGAGCTCCGCGCTAGAAGTTATTTCTAGGATGGAACCAAGTAGTCGCGGCCCATATTGCGGTGCGATTGGTTGGGTCTGTGATGGTGATGCAAACCTTGCCGTTGGAATTCGGACTTTCTGGAATCAACGTGATGGTTATTTGCGATTTGGTACTGGCGCGGGCATTACCTGGGGAAGTAACGCGCCATCGGAATGGGAAGAGACCGAATTGAAAGCAAATCGATTGATCGCAATTGCGAGCGGGAAAACCATCGAAAGTGCTGTGAAATTTTGAATATTTTATTTAATGGCGAATTGGTTTCAGATTTGGTGCTACCAGCTTCTGGTGACCCTGGCCGAAACGGTTGGTTATTGGGGGATGGGATTTTTGAAACTTTAAAGAGTATTGATGGAAAAATTTGGGCATTTTCGCATCACCTAGATCGAGCCTATAAGAGCGGAGCGATCCTGGGGCTTGTGCTACCTATTCGAAGTGATGTTGAAGTAGGCATGCAAAAGTTGTTACAAGCAACTAAAGATATTGAGCATGGTCGAATTCGGATAACTTTTTTAAGTAACGGCGATTGGGTAGCTACACATAAAGTCTTGGAACTTTCCAACAAGAAACTTTCGGTTATTGACTATCAATATCCAAAGAACGAGAACTCAATTCTGGCTGGGATTAAAACGCTCTCTTATGGTGAGAACGCGCACGCGCTCCGGGTTGCGCATAGCGCTGGCGCAGATGATGTAATTTTTAGAAATTTGGCTGGGAACGTTGCCGAATCTGCGGTTGCCAATGTTTTATGGGAGAGCGATGGCAAATTCTTTACACCGCCGCTATCTTCTGGGTGCCTACCGGGTATAACCCGCGCCTTATTGATTGAAAATTTTGGAGTAGCAGAACGAGACGCTACCCCCGCCGAATTACAGAATTGTCGCGCCAGTTATTTACTCTCAAGCGCCAAGGGAATTCGCCCAATTAATAGATACAACAATACCGAAAATCAAGGTAGCGCAAGTGGCGCAAAACTCATTTCGGAATTTAATGATTGGGTTTGGAGTAAACTCGCACCATGAATTTGCGAAGTTGGATGAAAAAGAGCAAAGCTGGTCATTTGCTTTGGCGAATTTTCATTGGAGTTATGGGTGGCGGTATAACTATTTTTGGCGGATTTCTTTTGATTGCTCCTGGTCCTGGAGTTTTAGTTCTGCTCGCGGGCCTTGGAATATTGGCAACTGAATTTGCTTGGGCGGGCCAAGTGATGCTGAAAACGAAGAACCTTGCTAAATCGGCCGCGGAAAAATCCGGGCTGCCGCTTTGGGCAAAATACCTAATAATTGCCGGTGGACTCTTGATTTCAATCGTCGCAGTATTGATTTATTACAGCAAATAATTCACTTCCAACGTCTTTGCATTTAACTTTGGTAGCCTCGCACCATGTCTAACGCCGAAGCCATCGAGATTACAGTTGATGGCGTTCTGGTTAAAGTAAACGCTGACCAAAAAGTTACCCAAATATTTGCCAGCCAAGCGGTAGATCGCACCGCGGTCGGTGCTAACGCAATTGTTCTATGCAAAATTAATGGCGAACTAAAGGATCTATGGAGCGATGTGAAGCCTGGTGATGTGATTGAAGGGTTATCGATTGATTCACCCGAAGGTTTAATGGTTTTAAGACACTCCACTGCGCATGTGCTTGCGCAAGCAGTCCAAAGTACTTTCTCACAAACCCGATTAGGAATTGGACCGCCAATCACCGATGGTTTCTATTACGACTTCGATCCAGAACGTCCATTTACACCCGCTGATTTGGAAGTTTTAGAGAAAACTATGAAGAAAATTATCAAAGATGGGCAACGTTTTAAACGTCGAGCCATTACAGATGCGGAAGCTTTAAAAGAATTGCATCACGAACCGTATAAGTGTGAATTAGTTAAATTAAAATCAACTGCAACTGACGATGGTGCTGACGTTGAAGTTGGCGCTGGTGAATTAACAATTTATGACAATTTAGGCCGAGATGGCCAACCAATTTGGAGCGATTTATGTCGCGGTCCACATTTACCCTCTACAAAATATATTCCCGCATTTAAATTGATGCGGAGCGCTGGTGCTTATTGGCGTGGTTCGGAAAAGAATCCAATGCTGCAGCGAATTTATGGCACAGCTTGGCCGTCACAAGAATCACTTGACCAATATTTAATGATGTTGGCGGAAGCAGAGAAACGCGACCATCGAAAACTTGGAGCTGAATTAGATTTATTTTCATTCCCAGAAGAAATTGGCTCCGGCTTAGCGGTGTTTCATCCAAAAGGTGGGATCGTGCGTCGTGCCATGGAAGATTACTCTCGGCATCGCCATGAAGTTGAAGGATATGAATTTGTTTACTCACCACATTTAACAAAAGCAGCGCTATTTGAACGGTCCGGACATTTGCAATGGTATGCCGATGGCATGTATCCGCCGATGATCATGGATGAAGAACTGCATGCTGATGGCACCATAAAAAAACAAGGCCAGCAGTACTACATGAAACCGATGAATTGCCCGTTTCATAATTTGATCTATGCATCCCGAGGTCGTTCGTATCGGGAATTACCACTTCGACTATTTGAATTTGGCACAGTTTATCGCTACGAAAAATCTGGGGTAATTCACGGAATAACTAGAGCGCGCGGTTTCACTCAAGACGATGCTCATATTTACTGCACTGCGGAACAGATGGCGGGGGAGCTCGATAGCCTTTTAACATTTGTCTTGAATCTCTTACGTGATTATGGCTTGAACGATTTTTATCTCGAACTCTCTACCAAAAATGAAACGAAATTTGTAGGTGAAGATAAGGATTGGGAAGAAGCGACCGAATCACTCCGCCAAGCTGCGGAAAAACAGAAGCTCGAATTAGTTTTGGATAAAGGCGGAGCCGCTTTTTACGGTCCAAAAATTTCAGTGCAAGCTAAGGATGCAATTGGTCGGACCTGGCAAATGTCGACCATCCAAGTTGATTTTCAATTACCGCAACGTTTTGAACTTGAGTACACCGCTTCAGATGGCAGCAAAAAGCGTCCGGTCATGATTCATCGCGCGCTATTTGGATCTATTGAAAGATTTTTTGGAGTTCTGACCGAGCACTATGCCGGTGCTTTCCCACCGTGGTTAGCTCCGGTGCAAGTTCGGGCCATCCCAGTTGCCGATATTTATGCTCCGTATTTGGAAAAAATCGTGAAAGAGATGCGCAGCTTGGGGATTCGCGCGGAGATTGATGCTTCCGATGATCGGATGCAGAAAAAGATTCGAAATGCCCAGACTGAAAAAATCCCATTCATGATTATTGCGGGCGAAGAAGATGTTACGGCGAATGCGCTCTCTTTCCGGTACCGAAACGGCGACCAAAAAAATGGAATCGCGATTGCGGATGCCATTTCTGAAATTCAAAAAGCTGTCGCGGAACGAAGCCAAGTTTGAAATTTCTTTATGGATAATAACCAGATACCGGGTGGCGTGGGAATGCCGGATCGATGGCAACGGATATGGGCACCGCATCGGATGGCCTATCTGACTGGGGAAAATCGACCATTGGATGGAAACGAAGTTAGATGCCCATTTTGTGAAATCCCTAAAATGAACGATGAGGCTGCGTTAATTGTGGCCCGCGGTAAAGAAGTTTATGCAGTGATGAATCTTTACCCATACAACGCCGGTCATATGTTGATCTGCGCCAATCGCCATGTGGCTGATTTAACTGAGTTGACTATTTCAGAACGTAACGAGATTACTGAATTTAGTGCAAAAGCAATGGCGGTACTTCGTAAGGTTTCTAATTGCGCGGGTTTTAATTTAGGAATGAATCAAGGCGCAATTTCTGGTGCTGGGGTCGCCGAACATATTCATCAACATGTAGTGCCAAGATGGAGCGGTGATGCAAATTTCATGCCAATAATTGGTCAGACAAAAGTTTTGCCAGAGTTGTTAGCAACAACTAGAAATGAATTAGCTAAAGCTTGGGAATAAGATCAATATATCGGCGTGCCTCGGTTATGCCGATACCTAAGGATGAAATAAAAGGGATGCATGGGAAGAGCAAACCATCTGGAAATCCAGCGTCACCAAATTCTTCAAGTTGTTCTTGATATTCCGCGGCAAATTCTGAAACCAAAATTATCAAATCTTCGTCAGCGGTTGCAATTTTGACGGGACCTTTGGAGTAGTCATAAGTTTGCGAAGTTGCAATATCAATTAGGCCGTTAGGTTGGCCACTCTCGTCATGTAACACTAGAAATGGTGTTACGACTGGATCTAGAATGCGATTAGCAATCATCACAATGTCATCAAAATCAATTTCACCTTCGGATAATCCAGAGACCATAAGTAATCGCGGTAGCTGTGATTCTCGACAGGCATCCCATATCGCCACCATTTTCGAATCGATACCAACTTGAGCATTGACCATAAAAATGGCGAGTGATGCTCCAGATAGTTCGGTTAAATCTGGTTCAGTATTGGTGTCGGTATAGATGCAGGCGCCTGCCAGTCCGATAGCTTCGTAGAAATCTGCTGGGATAGCGCTGGAAATTCCGATAGCCAACGCCGAAATATGCGAGTTAATTGGGATACTCATGCGGGTCAGCCTACGATGGGAACGATGTTACAGATCCCATTTAAGGCTCCAGTCACTAGGTTCATCACACCAGCCTGCCGTTTTGCCTTGAAGATTGGCTTAACCCCAAACTTGGTTACGGCGATCGGCTCCTTTTTAGTGATCATAACTTCGCTGGTTGCATATCCGAATGGCCATTTCTTCTGGGGCACAATTGCAATCTGCATTTTCTCGTTAAGCGATCTCTTCGATGGCACGATGGCGCGAATATCGGCAAAAGGCGGCAGCCCATGGGGAGCCTTACTAGATTCAACCTGTGATCGCATCGCAGATTCCACCATATTTATCGGCGTCATCATTTATTTGGAGCGGAGTGCGGATCCACTTTTCATTCCCGCGTTAGTTGCTTTGATTTCAGGGCTAATGGTTTCTTATGTAAAAGCCCGAGCGGAATCGCTAGATATTGCATGCAATGGCGGAGTTGCGGAACGAACTGAAAGATTGATCTTGGTGCTTTTGGGAATTGGTTTACATGGGTTAGGCGTCCCGTATGCACTTGCTTTCGGTATTTGGATCCTAGTTTTACTGAGTTTAATTACGGTAGTACAACGGTTGTTTATGGTTTATCAGGAAACTGCATGATTGATTACTGCACTTATTTTATCTACCTATCTTGTTGGCGCTTGCTGCGGGTGCTACCAAAGCGCGCTGCATATCGGTTAGGTGATGTAATTGCTGATCTAACTCGACTTCGCAACGGAAAAAGTATTACGAGATTACATAGTAATTTATCGCGAGTTAAACCTGAATACGATGAAGTTGCGATGGCAGATTTATTAAAAAAGAGCATGCGCTCACATTTGCGATATTGGATTGATACTTTCAGATTTACGGATTGGGATAAGAGCCAGATTTTAAATTCGGCGGAGACCATTAATGATAAATATTTTTTTGACGCTCTTGCAGCTGGCAAAGGTTTAATAGTTTCATTGCCACATGCTGGAAATTGGGATCACGCGGGCGCTTATTTTTGCGCCCAAGGAATCTCGCTAACCACCGTGGTGGAACATGTGAAGCCGGAGCGGCTTTTTCGGCGTTTTTTGCAACATCGCGAAAAAATGGGAATGGAAGCTCTTGACTTAAATTCTCGCGTAACGGCTATTTTGGCGCAGCGGTTACGGAGCGGAAAATTAGTTGCTCTGGTGGCAGATCGAGACCTCTCAAAATCTGGCGTCACTGTTAATTTTTTTGATGGGATAGCGCGGATGCCTGGCGGTCCCGCCGCGCTTGCATTACAAACCGGCGCAGCTTTAGTTACTGCATTTGTTTCTTACACGCCAACTGGAATTCGGATTGAGTTTGAAAAACCAATTGAGTTACCTAGCCATGGATCCAAGGATGAAATGATTCAGGTTATTACCCAAATTTGTGCTGATCGATTTGCCGCAAATATTGCACGGTACCCGCAAGATTGGCATATGTTGCAGCGGATTTGGGTTGATGGCGATTTTGTAGAACGGACTGCAGAATGAGTTATTCGCCAAAAAATGCAGCGTTAAGAATCGGCATGGTTTCACCTTATGGTTGGGATACACCCGGTGGCGTGCAGGCGCATATTAGAGACTTGGCCAAGTACTACATTAATCAAGGTCATTATGTTTCGGTTCTGGCACCAGTAAGCGATGAAACATCATTAGTGGATAATTTTGTGGTTCCAGCGGGTCGACCGATTTCGATTCCTTACAACGGTGCCGTAGCTCGAGTACTTTTTGGACCCGTCGCTGCCTCACGGGTACGACAATGGATATCGCAAGGCAATTTTGATCTGTTACACCTACACGAACCGGCTATTCCTTCGCTATCGCTCTTAGCTTGTTGGCTAGGAGAAGGTCCAATGGTTGGAACTTTCCATGCGTCTGCGCCAAGACAGAAAGTTGCATTTGCAATCAGTCCGCTGCTAGAACCTGTGATCGAAAAATTGAGCGCCCGGATTGCAGTTAGTGAGGTTGCTCGAGAGACCTTGAAGATTCATTTAGAGACCGATGCTGTGGTAATTCCAAATGGTATTGATGTGAATTTATTTATGAACGCGTTACCAAAAGAGGAATGGCAACACCCAAATACCATTGGTTTCATTGGTCGATTTGAGGAGCCTCGTAAAGGTCTACAAATTCTTTTGGATGCGCTGCCAATCATTACTCGGTTTATCCCGGATGCAAAAATACTGATAGCAGGACCGGGCGATAGCGCTGAAACTTTGAAGAGCGTAAATGCGCAACTACGAAACAAGTTGGTTTTCTTAGGTCGGGTAAGTGAAGCCGATAAAGCTAGCTTGCTTAAATCGGTTGATCTTTATGTAGCGCCTAATACCGGTGGCGAATCTTTTGGCATTATATTGACCGAAGCACTTGCGAGCGAAACCGCAATCGTCGCAAGTGATATCCCAGCATTTAGACACTTGTTAAACGGTGGCGAATACGGCGCACTCTTCGAATCTGAAAGTGCAACCGAACTTGCGAAAGTAATAATCGACCTGTTGCGCGATGAAATTAAACGAAAAGATTTAGCAAATATTGGATTCCAATCAGCTGAGCGATTTGATTGGTCACAAGTAGCAGAGCAGATAATGGATGTTTATTCGATGGCGCTTACTGGTGGCGGTAAAGTCGGGCTGATCTCAGAGAGTCGATCTTGGAACCGACTATTTACCAGAGAGAGCAGTTAATAGGTTATGAAAACTTCATTAGCGCTCTTAGTTATCTTCCTACTATTTGCCTGGTATCTATCATTTTCAGCTACTCGGTTAGATCGCTTACATCATCGGGTGGAAACTTCTTGGGCGAATTTAGATGCCACGCTGCAACGGCGCGCTGCCATATCTTTGGAAATTGCGCATTTACCCGAAATCGATCCCGCTACCAATTTGATATTAACTGGCGCGGCTTACGGCGCGCGTGAAGCTCAAATATTTGAAAGAAGCGATCAAGAGAGTGGTTTATCTGGAACGCTCAACTTATTGCAGAGCGAAAGTGATCTGCCAGAGCTGCATCCGGAAATCTTTGCAAAGTTAGAAGATGTTACGGAGCGGGTACGAGTAGCGATCGCAATCCATATTGAAGCGGTTGCTGCCACTAAAGCGCTTCGGGAAAAATTAGTTTTTCGGCTCTTTAGATTGGCTGGCACTGCGCCGCTTCCAGTTAAGTATGCCTTCGAAGATGATCTTTTGTGAAGAAATCTCGGTTACTAATATCGGCAATATCGATTTTTATTGTGATGGCATCTGCCCTCTCTAGTTGCGCCACGATCTCCAAACAAATTGAAAAGCTCGCACCCAAAGAAATTGAAAGAAATGCTTTTACTGGAATGCCTGGCAGTAACGGTCCGGTCTTAGCTGTAAAAATTGACGATACCAATGCAGCTCATCCGCAAGTGGGGTTAGAGTTTGCCGACGTAATCTATATTGAACAAGTAGAAGCAGGATTGACTAGATTGCTTGCGATTTATTCGTCGAAGATCCCGAAAGATATCGGCCCGATTAGATCACTACGGATAAGCGATATCGATCTTTTGGCGCAATATGGTCGAGTTGGATTAGCGTACAGCGGCGCGCAATCAAAGATGCGTCCGGTGATCGCTGCCGCCAACATTGAAGATTTAGGTGCGGAACGCAATTCTCCGACAATTTATTACCGTGACCCCAACCGTAGCGCGCCAACCAACATGATTTTAAATTCTGCGCCATTGATGGCAAAAGCAAAAAATTTAGTCTCCGCAAAAAATATGGGATGGCAATTTGGCAAGAAGCCTGCCGGAGGTCAAGTGATATCGGCAGTGAAAATATCTTGGCCAAACGCAAGTTATGGAGCTAGCTGGTCAGAGAGCCAATCGCGTTGGCTGTTATCGCATAATAATTCGGCTAATTTTTCGGCAATTGGCACCCAACTAGGTTCGCCAACTTTGGTAATTCAATTGGTGAAAATATCAGCCTCTATTTACGGTGATAAATTTGGCGGCGTAACTCCGATGAGCGAAACAGTTGGTACGGGTCCGGGATATGTTCTTCGCGATAGCGAAGTTTTTCGTGCCACTTGGAATCGCGTTAGCGCGGACACTGGCACAACTTGGCTCCTTGAAGATGGGAGCGAATTACCGTTTACTCCTGGCCAAATTTGGATTGCCTTAACCGATCAAGAACCCATTTTCACCTATTTGACGCCAAAATCTCCGAGTGCATCTCCAGCAACAACAAAGTAGACTCAACAACCTAAATCTATCCATGAAGGCAGGCAGAAAAAATGGCTGAAAATATCACCGGTACCTCGCGGGTAAAACGCGGCATGGCAGAGATGCTTAAGGGTGGCGTGATTATGGATGTTGTTAACGTTGATCAAGCCAAGATAGCCGAAGATGCCGGTGCGGTTGCGGTGATGGCGCTTGAACGAATTCCCGCCGATATCCGTGCCCAAGGTGGCGTATCTCGAATGTCAGATCCCGACATGATCGAAGCTATTCAGGCGAGAGTTTCGATTCCGGTAATGGCAAAAGCGCGAATTGGCCATTTCGTTGAAGCCCAAATTTTGCAAAGCATCGGAGTCGATTATATAGATGAGTCTGAAGTTTTAACGCCGGCTGATTACGCAAACCATATTGATAAATGGAATTTTACGGTTCCATTCGTTTGCGGTGCAACAAATCTCGGGGAAGCGCTGCGTCGCATCAACGAAGGTGC
>Ga0194050_1000470_pt1 | contig 14182 bp, 12 predicted proteins | sample SepL2310m_MetaG_FD_148657 | JGI IMG/M metagenome (GOLD analysis project Ga0194050, IMG submission 148657) | Anoxic zone freshwater microbial communities from boreal shield lake in IISD Experimental Lakes Area, Ontario, Canada - Sep2016-L239-10m | ecosystem: Environmental > Aquatic > Freshwater >...
GGGCTTTGGTTTGGGCAGCTGTCTGAATTTTCGGTATTCATCAAGTTCCTTTGTTAAAGGGTATTTGAAATTGCAAGGGTCAATAAAAAAAGGCCCCCGCCACTAATCAATGGCGGGGGCCTTTGGTTTTAAATCAGCAGGTGATTTAAGATTCTGGGTTTGGTTGGTCAGGGTGTTCAACAGGATTGAACTCGTATCTGGAGTGCTTGTGTCTTTTTATCTTGCTGTTTTCTGGAGGCGGTTCATTTAACTTGATGTATGGATCAGTAATTCCTGACAGCTCCATCTTTTTATTCAATGCCTGAGCCCGTTGAACAGCAGTTGAAGTGATACCAAGTACTTTGGCGGCTTTGCGTTGATTCATCCCAGATGCAATAAGGGCGGTTGCTTCTGTACGGAAAGCTTCCCTTTGAGGAGGGTCAAATAAATCTACAACCATGGTTTTCCTTAGTGCGGCTGAAAGGCTCTCCATGCCAGGAATATGGGGAAGCAAACTTGCTAAGTTAAGTTCGAAGTAAGCCCTTAGGACGGGTGAACTACCATCACAATGCTGGAAAGGGAGAACAACTATTCGGTCAATTAGTTTTCTTAATAGTCGGCCAAACTCCTGAGAATTAATTGCGAAAGAGCGCATGCTTCCCAACACCATAGTTTTTATTTCTTCCATGGAAGGCATTTTTGGGATCGAGGTGGACGTTGTTAGGATAGAACTCAACTCGTTTGCTAGTTGAGCTTTTGTGGCTTCAAGAGTTTTTAATTCAGCTAACAAACTTGCGCTATGGCCCGAATCCCCAATTGCAGCTATGATGTTTTTCATCTGCTTGGTGTTAGCATCCTGTTGGGTTTGCAGTTTTCCTTGCCGTTGTGAAACTGTACTTTTGGAATTTTTGAGCTCCTTCTCGATTTCCTTTAAAAGAACTTTATCGAAATCCTTGAGTGATGAGAGTTCTTTTTCAATGGCAGTAATGATTTTTTTTCCTGCCTTTTCGGAATTAATTGAGGTTCCATTCCAGCACTGGTATTTAAGTGCGCCGCTGCAAGCTAGACTGTTTTTCTGGCCATGGGCGCCATAAACTAAAAGCCTTCCACAGGCTCCGCAGTCGATATGTTGCCCCGGCCAAATGGTTCTTTTTTTGGAAACATTTTTTCTCGGATCTATCCCCCCGGTGCCTTTACGGCGATACTTTGCATTTTTTTCATCCAGCATTTTGATGAGCAGTTCGTATCTTGCGGGTTCAATAAAAGCGAGATGGGGGCAATAGCGCTCCAGCAATTCTTCGGGCGGTGCAGCTATTGATTTATGTCGCCCAGTTTTATTGATTCGCTTGCTTATTTTTCGATTGCGAACCCGCATCGCCATTGCCAAGGATAGGTTAAAGGCCAAGTAAGTTTTAGATTCTAATTTTCTGAAACCCTTTGCAACTCCAACTATGGTTTGACTAGCTCTTTTATTTCTAGTGGAATCCATGGTGAGATATTCTCGATGGATTCAAGCGCTTTCTTTGATACCGGAATTCCCCACGCCTGAAAAAACGGCCCAAGGTTGCGGTTAACGGTCTTTGAAAATATCACCATCCAGAGGTCCCGCTTTTCGAGGTCGTTCTTCGGCATATCCTCCGGCTTTAGGGAGTGATAAGCGGCAAAAACCTTTTTATAGGCACCCCAGCCAGAGCAGTGCCGTTATTCGCTTCGGAGTCATTGCTCGCCGCTCCGCATCTGCCAACGAACGACTGCGGTAACCGGTGTTGCCGCGATTGACTTGCCATGTCAATCCAGCGTGATCGGCAACTCCGGTTCACCGCTTTCTTATCGCGATTTCTGAAGAGCTGGTACTAGCGCGCCGATTCGAATATAGCTATACGTTCTTGTAGGAGTTCGTTGTCGCATTTTGGACATGCAAGCAGACGATACTTCTTTCCGGCTTTGCCCACAAGCTGCGTCTGCATTTGATTACACTTCCTGCATCGACCAAACTCATCTGATTTCTCCAGAACTCGAGTTGGACCAATGCGATCTTCTTTTGCGAGTTGAGCGTTTAACCGACTTGCAAGTTTTGCCAGCTCGAATACATCCATCGAGTACGAACATGGAAAGAGGTATCGCAGACTGGGAAGTTGTATAAGAGGCTCAAGGCTCCCATCGTCAACATGAACGCCACGTAAATCCAAGCACTTCAGTTTTTTGAGACTTTTTAGCGGCTTCAGCGAAGTAAACGATAACGGCTTATTGGTAGCCCAGCTCTGCTCGAGAACCACCTCCTCTAAGCTTTTCAGCCTTCCGATTGGCTCGAGTGAACGCACATTGGGAATGTGGTAGAAGAGCAAGTGCTTAATCACGGGGAGACCTTCAAGCCCTGAGAACGAACTGAGTTTAGAAGCATGGTATACGCCGAGTGACTCCAAGTTCTTCAGTTTTCCGAATTCGTAGATGCTTGTTGCGTCAAGTTTCCATACCAACAATCTTCTTAGTCCGGCTATACCAGCGACATGTTGGATATCACGATCGCGCAGGCTATGCACAAACAGGTGTTCCAGTTTTGTGAAACGCGACAAAGGCTCCAACGATTTTGCAAGCATCCTGTCGACAACAAGCGATCGTGTTCCTATCGGAAGATCGTCCCAGCTTTTCTCGAAGGTGGGCCATCGGGCTGCCTGTTTTCGAAGTTTTTTCAGTTCGGCGATCTTCATGAGGCCTCAAGTCTCGAAGCGATAACGACTGCGTTAACCGGGTGTGGCTGAAACCCGGCGTGATTTACAAGACCGGCAGGTAGCCACACTCCGGTTCAACGCTTTGTTCGGCGATCGTGCTTTCACTCTGGATCCTCCCACTGAGCCAGCAAGTCCGCCCTCAACCGTGTGGGCGATACAATGACCCCATGTCCACCGAGCACAGGAAAGACCGCTACTTGTCGGCCGTCCTTTAAGATCCCGGGGAGCCATTTATCCAACCAATCGTCAAGCGATATTGAAGCGGCTTGTTCCTGGCTGTCGTTTGAGGCACATGCAGTGGCGAAACGCTCGTGCGGCCACACCGGGATCATCTCCGCGCCCGAGTCATCCGCCATTAAGCACCAGCCATTTGCGGATCGAAGGCTCCACACTTCTTCCCAGTCCACGACGCGATTAAGAAAGACTGAATAGCGGTCTGGAGCATTCATCCCCGTCAACGCAGCAAACTCTTTGTCGTGGATCTGCTTCATGATGTATTTGTTGCCGAACAATCCAGTAACCCAAACTCAGTTGGGGGTAACGCGCCCCTTAGGTTTCGGGATACTCAAAACTCGACCGCAAATTTATCAAAACTCAGAAGTTGCCACAAGGGGTTACGGCGAATTTTTGTTTACCCCCAGTTTACCCCTAACTATGCGTCCAAGGAGGGATTTGCTGGGTATTCTTGTCCAAACACACAGAGTGGACTAGGATGCATTGTTGCATCATAAGGTTATATAGATCAAGGGGTTGGGACGATTTGTCCGAAGAAGTCTGAGAGAGTCTTAAGAGGCCCCTCCCGGATTCGAACCGGGGATAGCGGATTTGCAATCCGCGGCCTTACCACTTGGCGAAGGGGCCTTATTAATTGGGGTATCTTAACGGGGTTGGCCATCGGGGTCAACCTTAGTGTTACAAACAACTTAGGATAAAATCAGACTTTTTGTTGCCTTGGGCAGAAAATAACCTTAATTTAGTACCATAATAAGTTTTTAAGCGGAGTGGATCATGACAGCCCGACTGGTCCTAGAATTAGGTATTGGTGCCCCATTAACGGTTTTATTATCGCAAGATATGCCTATTAAAATAGGCCGTAATCCCGATAATGATCTCATAATTCAAGATGAACATGCATCCCGCTTTCATGCGGAGGTGTATTTTGATTCAGGCACATTCTTTTTAAAAAACCACAGTAAAAATAACGGAACCAGGTTGAATGGCAGCAGAATCAGTAGTGAAGTGGTTCTCGTAAATCAGTGCAAAATAAATATAGGTGACGCTCAAATTCGCTTTGAGGACGTGGCAATTTCGCATGAGGATAGTAGTAAGACCTTGCCTGAATTGGAATTGCAAGACGAAGGAAAAAGTTCAAAGTCAGATACTTTTGTGACTGAATTTCTTCATGATGAGTTGAGCCTTTTGTTTTCGTATGTTGCGGATTCGGTGCTGGAAAATAATCCGAGGGATTTGGTTGCGAAGGCGCTTGAGATTCTTTTAAAAAGAACCCAGGCGGAGAAAGTTGGTTTTCTTAGTTTGGATACCCAGGAAATTATTCTGAAGCAGGTGCTTCCAGCGGATACTAGCCTTGATTTGGTGTTAAGTAAAACCCTCACCAAGGAAGTGGTAGCCCGGGAAAAAACAGTGTGGCTTCTTCAAGAGCAGGTTGGAATTGAGGCGGAGAGTTTGCGATCGATGAAGGATGCAGTTTGTTTGTTGGTAAAAACCAAGGCATCAGAAAGTGATGCTGGGGGTATTCTTGGTGCGGTTCATTTGTATCATTCCAGGAGATTTTTTAATTTCAAAGAAGTGAGATTCGCGGAATTTCTGGTGGATTGCCTTGCTAACAGTTTGCTTGTGCTAAGGCAGCGCAGGGCATTGGAAGCGGATAACAACCGATTTAAATTTGTAGAAGAAAAAGGCAAAGAATTGATCATAGGGTCAAGCCGTCTAGTAGTGAAAATGAAGCAGGAAATACAAAGGGCGGCACTAAGAAATTCCTCGGTGTTGATTACAGGCGATAGTGGTGTTGGAAAGGAATTGGTGGCATTGGAGTTGCATAAAAGGAGTTCTAGGAGTGCGGCTCCAATGGTATCGGTGAATTGTGCGACGATATCGCCTGGGTTGGCGGATGCAGAACTTTTCGGGAATGAAAAAGGGGCATATACCGGCGCAGACCGGGCTAATACAGGGTATTTCCAGCAGGCAGATGATGGGATACTTTTCTTGGATGAGGTGGGGGAGTTATCACAGGAATGCCAGGCAAAGTTGTTGAGGACATTGGAGTCGGGAAAAATCCGGCCATTAAGAGGGAAGGAAATAAGTGTGAATGTGCGTGTGATATCGGCGACTAATCGTGATTTACAAAAGGAAGTAAAAGAGGGGCGATTTCGTGAGGATTTATTTTACCGGTTGAATACTTGCGTGGTAAAAGTTCCCGCATTAAAAGAGAGATTGGAAGATCTCGCAGAGTTGGTGGATTTTTTCTTAAATCGCTTTTCGGTGGAGTATCGCAAAAGATTTTTGTTTGGCCCCGAAGTTCTTGATAAGCTGAAGAAATATCACTGGCCTGGAAATATCAGGCAATTGAAATCAGTGTTGGAATCGGGGGTGAACAGGGCGGAATCTGAAACCTTGATGGCGGAAGATATAGATATCCCTACGAATGATGCGATCGGGGGAGAAGTTCCCAAGAATATAAGGTTAACGGAAGTGGAGTCTTGGGCGATAAAAATAGCGTTAGAAAGGAATGGGTGGAATCAAACCCAAGCAGCGAAGGTTTTGGGGATTCACCGCGAAACCCTGCTTGATAAAATGAAAAAGTATAAAATTGCAAAGAGTAACCCAAAAACATCTTAAAGAAGAGTTATTTGGAGTAAGTTGCAGCATGTAAAGGCGGGATTAAACCTTGGGCAGGGGGTTTTCAGAATCAACTGCTTTGGTTTCAGGAACTTCTTCTTTGCCATGGATGGCATCAAAAATTTCCTGACGATGTACAGGGACATCCTTCGGCGCGATTATCCCTAATCGTACCTTATCACCGCGAATTTCCACCACCGTAATGATGATGTCATTGTTGATGACGATGCTTTCGTTCTTTTTTCTGGACAGGACTAACATAGGTCTGTCCTTCCTTTGGTCTAATTGAATCTACTGCACAAGTATTCTTAGGTTTCTGCAAGAAGCGAGGGAATAATGCAGAAAAACCCAGACAATTAGTAATAAACAATGCCTGGAGATACTTTTTGGCAGCGATTTCAGGTGCTAAGCTGTCAACCGCGCTGAGGTGTGACTGCTTGTTGCCGCCTATATCTCGCCAATGTCATAGTAACAGGCAAGAGTGGTTCGTCAACAAATTTAATAAAAAATATTAAAGTTTTGTCAAAATAGTCATTTATTGCCTGAGTTACCAAGAGTCTCGTAGTTAACAGGCTTTAATTTGTTGGATTTTAGGTAAAAAGCTGCAAGATCGGAGACGGTTTTGCTGGGGTCGCTGCGGGACATTTGGTCAATTCGGTCATGGAGATCGGGTATTTCTTGAAGGCTCATCATTCTTAATGCAGCAACGCGCACAGCGGGCGAGGAATCATGGCTTAATTTTCTGAGCCACATGCTTTGATCTAACTCGGTGTCGTCCATTAAGGAATCTAAAACCTCGAGCCTTTTGGAAGCTCTGGGATCGGTGAGTAGTTTTCCTAATTGAAGGTGTTCTTTGTTCAAACCACGCGCAATAAGGGCGGACTCGCAGTAGGCTCGAATTTCAGAATCCGAATCATGCAACGAGGGCAGAAGTGAATCGACTGAAACCGATTCGATTGCGGAAGCACAAGCAAGGATTGCAACTTTTCTGACTTCAACATTTTTATCTTGCAGGGCAGCAATGCTGAGTTCGGTTAATCCTACTTCTGGCGCAATAGCAAGGTGAATTGCTTGTATCTTGATGTTTACTGGAGCATCGGTGATTGCTTTTGCCATGATCCCTGCCAGGCGGGAATGCAATTCCTTATCGGTGTTGGTTTTTATGAGTTGTGAAACAATTTTCATTGCAGGAACGAGAGCAGCAGGGTTGTTGGCTTCGGGTAAAGAGCCAAGGATAAGTTTGGTTCCCTCTAGAAAGTCATTGGTCAACGGATTTGGTGGTGGAGAATTTTCAGAGATGGAGGCTAGGAGTTCGATGGTTTGGGTTTGTGCCGGTGCCGAGAAGGATGTGAACCTGCGGGCGAGGTGATGAAAGCATTGTTGAGAAAGTGGCGAAGGGGCGCCTCCCCAGGCGTCAAACATTTTTCCTAGTGCTTTGGTAAGGTCGGGTGCGCTGGCATCGGTTGCTTTTTCGAGGTGATCTAAAAGAGGGTATTGGGCATTTTCACCCAGCTTTGCAAGTGCATCGATGTAGTGAGATTTATATTGAGGTTCAGCTTTAAGTAATTGATCGGTGAGGTACCAACCCATGAGGTAATCGCGCTGCCACCAACCTAATCCGATCAGGGCGGGCAAGCATACGACGAGGGCGAGAGTGATAACAAAGCGAGCAGTTTTCAGCATTTTAGTAAGCCTATGAGATAAAAAAACAACGATGGAGGAAATATAAACCTTAGGGGTGAGAAAAGGCAACCCGAGGAGTTGAATTGGAAAAACCGGTAAAATCATTAAAGCTGGCACTTGGGGATAACGATGAAATAAGGGTTAGATGTATGCGAGTATTAAAATAGGAAAGCTGGAGAGTTTCAATGCGCCGTTTGCAAAGAATTAATCTGATGCTTCTAATATTGGTTCTGATCTCGATGATTCAAAATGCACCAGCAGGAGAATTTGAGAGAGAGTACAAACCTAAAGGGACATGGTCGGGTTCTTCGCAGGAGTTAAAATCTTTTGCGCAGTTGGATTTGTTAAAAGGGAAAGTGGTACCTGAAGCATGGCAGGAAAAAGTTCGGTCGGTGGTTATTGAGCCGACATTATCTGCCAAGGGGCCTGCTGAGGTTTTTACCTGCGATCCAACAACCTATGAATGGCTTTTAGAAAATCCGCACCATGCGGTGACGATGTGGAAAATGTTGGGAGCGAAATGCTCAGGCATCGAGAAGGAAAGTACGAACACCTTTTATTCGCGTGAATCCTCTGGGAACAACATTCAATTTCATTTGATCACCGATCAAGATGGGTTGAAGATTTGGTATGCACATGGTGTGGGCAAGCCCACTGCGCTATTGCCTGCGATTCCGTTACAGGCGGTGATCGTGTTGCAATATGAGGAAAGCGTTATCAATAAAAGCGTAAAGCATCAAATGACGATTTATGCAAAGACAGAAAGCAAAGCTGCAGCGATAGTATCAAAGGCATTTGGTTCATCGATGGCGGGGATGTCTGAAAAAACGGTGGGCCAGATGCAGATGTTTTTTGGAGCATTGCCATGGTATTTAGAGCGCAATCCTGAAAGGGCTGAAAACCTTCTTAAAGCTACGCTTATAACGAAGGATGCTTCAAAGCCGATTGCCTTGAAACCCTAGCCTAAGTTGCTTAATCGGGTTTTAACTGAACGAGTACCATTTGTGGTTTGACCAAATTATCTCTGCCCAAAGCGAAAGAGAACTCCTTTTTAATTGTGGTTTGAACACCATTAAAAATTGGAATATCAATGGTAGGAAGAGTATCGCCACTGGGTGGGCGGTTTGGTAACCAAAGCCAAAGAGATTGTTTCTTTTGAGCTACCATCGTTGGCAGCATATCTACAGTAGTCCAAAGAATCTTGTTTTTTTGGATGCGCAAGTACCACTCTAAAGTTGGATCGATCTGATCTTTTTCTTGGGTGATCAAGAGAGATTCATCTGGTTGTAAAGAAGAGCATAATTCTTGGATGATTGCTCGGGCCTCTAGGTCGCCCAGTGATTTATAAGGTTTTTTAACATCTCTTCCTGCTTGAAAGAAAGCCAGAAGGATTAAACAGCAAAGCAGGCCGATATAGGCCTTGGAGCGGATAGTTGCAAACAAGTGCAATTGTAAAATGCTGCGGATGCCTAGCGCAGACAAAATGCAGATGGAAGGAAGCAGGTGCTGTGCGACTCGGGCGCTTCCGCCATAGGGGTAGCGACCCATGAAAGCCGCGATCATGTTTAAAGCGAAGGGCGCTAGCAAAAGGATAAGCAGTGAAAATTTGGAATTGCGGGCGAGTTTAAAAATGCCCAGGAGAAAAAATAGGAGAGTAAGGGAGCTAGCGCCATCTTTGCCTCCAATGGGGTAAGCGCTGAGGTTTCCAGCATGAGTTTTTAAAAGCCATAAGGGCAGTTGGAAAAGGTTGTTTGGAGGGAAGGTGGAATCCCAGTAGGCTTGATGTTTAGCAAGTTCGTTGTGGAATTGGTTGGAGCCAATGATTGCGTAATGGGTGAAGAAAGAGGCAAGAACGGAGCAAATGAGAACAAGGCATGGAGTGATGAGTGCGTATTTTTTATGTTGGAAGATGTGGAACGCTAGTGCGATGCAAACGCCCCCTGCGGAAAAAGCAGCGGGGAAAGAGGTGAAAAGGAGAATGGGGGAAAAGATTGCGAGTAGATAAATGGGTTGAGAGGTTGCGGTTTTTTTTAGGGCAGTGGAACCTAACCAGAGGAAAAGGGATGCAGCTAAGAAATCGAAGGCGTAGGGTTTGACTTCGCAAGAGTGCCTGATGGGGTAATAGGAAACAGCAATCATAGCGAGGGCGAGCAAAGCGGTTTTAGGGGGAGTACTATTTTTTGCAGCTTTAAAGGAAACAAGGAGGGCAAAAATGCCAGCGAGGCAGGGAGTTAAGCGCAGGGTAAATTCGCTCATGCCTAAAAGTAGGACGGTGATTTTTTCGAGCCATAAAAACCCAAGTGGGGCGATTTGATAATGCCTAAGGGGTTTTGTAAGGGTGGCGAAATCAGAGTCGAAGAAATTTAATGCGACAAAAGCCTCATCACCCCAGAGCGGGAAATTGAGGGCTAATCGCAGCAATCGTAAGCCAATTCCAAGAAAAACAAACCCTGCACAAAAACCAAGCAGCAAGTTTTTGGAGCTTACCAAGCGACTTTCATCAGTCGATGCGGTGCCTGACATGCAGAAAATCTCCAGAAATGTCGATGAATCAGTTGCTTATATCAAAATTTGGGTTGAAGAGGGAAGAGGAGTTGGAGAGGTAAGTTGGGGCAAAGCATTGTCTTAAACGGTCTGGCAGAAAAGAGTACGATTTGGCACAATCCCCGTTTGGTTAGGAAGAATCCTAGGCGCAAGGAAGCGTGATGCCTTTAGAGCGGGAAAGTAATTTGTTCGCAGATGCAAGCAAGCCTAAAAAGTCAGGTTGGAGGTTGGGCCTACGATTGCTCACTATTGTATTAGTATTATTGCTATCTTTTAAATGCATTTATATTTTTGCAGGGGGTAACTTTTACGAAGTTGTTCCTGAGAAATTTTATCGTTGCTCGCAGCTCAGTGCTTCAAGGCTGGAATCCGTAATTAAGAAAAATAACATCAAAACCGTGGTCAATCTTAGAGGTTGTTGCGATACGGTGCCTTGGTACATGGATCAGGTTCAAGCAATCCATAATTGTAACATATCCCAAGAAGATTTGAGTTTTTCCGCAGGCAGGCTCCCTTCCACCAAAACCATTAATCAACTGGTGGATGTGATTGATCAAAGCGAAAAACCCATGTTGTTTCATTGTCATAAAGGCATTGATAGAACAGGGATGGCGGTGGTGATGTCGGAGTTATTGCAGACGGATATCAGCCTTGAGAATGCATTGGGGCAATTAAGCCCTTATTATGGGCACCTTAATATAGGCCGCACTGCTCATATTGATGAGTTCTTTGTTTTGTACAAGGAGTGGTTGGTTCAGAAAGGTTTTGCGCATACGAGTGATCGATTCAGGGAATGGGTTAAAAAGTATTATGTGCCTGGGGATTGTGTTGCCCAATTGCAATTGATTGAAGGTGCGGGCGAAACTTTGCATTTAGAAAAGGGCAGGAGTAAATTGCTGAGGGTTCGGGCACAAAACACCTCGATTAGAGAGTGGGTGATGAAGCCCGGAACCAATGCAGGAATTAAAGTGAAATGGTTGTTGCTGACTGATGATCGCAGAGTTCTTGCGAGTGGTTTTTCAGGTAACTTTCAAGCAGTAGTAAAACCGGGTGAGGGCATCGATATTTTAGTGGCGATTCCGCCTTTGATGGAAAGTGGCAGTTCTACATTAAGGCTAGACATGACTGATCCGCAACATGCAGCGTTTCATCAGGCCGGTTCAGAGATTTTAGAAGCAAAGGTGATTGTGCAATGAAAGTGCTGGTAAGAGTTTTAGGAACTTTGTTGCTGGTGGGATTGATTCTGACAAGAGTTAATCTGGGTCAGATCATGGATTCGTTTGCAACGCTACGCCCGGCTTATTGGGTTGCAGCATTTCTGCTTTTATTTTTCACGCAGGTGCTGAGTTGTCAGCGATGGAAAGTGCTTGCAAATGCAGTAGGGTTTGGCGGCACCTTTTATGAATACCTCAAGTACTTTTTCATTGGGATGTTTTTCAATCTTGCTTTGCCCACTTCGGTGGGTGGCGATGTGGTTCGAGCTTGGTACCTTGCGTACAAGATGAAGGACGAGTTGGTTGAAAACCGCAGAAGCAAAGCTGTTTTGACAGTTTTTGCAGATCGGTTCAGTGGAGTTTTGGTATTGGTTGCCATTGCAGTTATAGCAACAATTTGTAGCCCCGTAGAATTGCCCGTGTGGGTTAAAGGTTCAGTGATGTCGATAGGTTTGGGTGCAGTTGGGGCGCTGGCAATGCTGCCTTTGGTTGCTAAATTTTCGGTTCGATTTCCAAAGTTACTAGTTGTGTTGAAAAGTGCAAAGCTTTGTTTTGGGAATGTGAAGGTTTTGGTGTTAACCACTGCGATGTCTGTATGGGTGCAACTTTCAAGTGTTTCAATCATGATGCTGATAGGTTTGGGAATGGATCTGCCCATACCGTTGCCCTTTTATTTTGTGATGGTGCCTTTGGTTACGCTTATGACCATGTTGCCAATAAGTTTAGGCGGAATGGGATTGAGGGAAGGGGCGACAGTGTTGATGTTAACGCCTTTGGCAATCGCACCTGCATCTGCAGTTGCATTATCCGTACTATGTTTTTCTGTATATGTTGCAGTAGGAATGATAGGGATCTTTTTTTACCTGGGTTCACGGGGAAGCGCATCCAGCTCGGACATGAAAGATGTTCAGTTGGAAGGTGAAATATCCGGGTCAACCGAATTGGAGGAATCGCACGATGGCTCTGCTATCCGTAATAATACCGATCAAAGACGAGCAGGATAATATTCTTGCTTTGCATGGAAGAATCGTTTCTGCAATGCAGCCCTACTGCGCTGGTTCGAATGGATCAGGCGTGCACGAATTTGAAGTTGTCTATGTAGACGATGGCAGCATCGATAAGTCGCCTGAGATACTTTCAGAACTTGCGCGATCGGATGACCGTGCCAAGGTGGTGATTCTAAAACGAAACTATGGCCAGACTCCTGCGCTGCAAGCAGGGATTGATTACTCGAAGGGGGATTTCATTGCAACCATGGATGGCGATTTGCAAAACGATCCTTCAGACCTTCCGATGTTGTTGGAAAAAATAAGTGATGATTGCGATGCTGCGCTGGGTCAACGGGCCAACAGGCAGGATGGTTTTTGGCTCAGGAAGTTTCCGAGTTTTATTGCGAACTGGATTATTCGGAAAGTAACAGGTTGCTCAATAAAAGATATGGGCTGCACGATACGAGTCATGAAAAGAGATCTGGCGGTTGCATTGCCTTTGTATGGGGAGATGCACAGGTTTATTCCGGTGCTTGCGCAAATGTGCGGAGGCAGGTTGACTCAGGTTCCGGTGAAGCATCATCCTCGGGTTGCGGGAAAAACCAAATACAATCTTACTAGAACTTTGCGTGTGGTTTTGGATTTAATCACCGTGAAGTTTCTATATTCGTATCTGACAAGGCCGATGCATTTTCTTGGAACGGGTGGTTTGTTTGCAATTGGTTTAGGCTTTGCGAGCGTTCTTGGAGCAATCGCAATGAAATTGTACAGCCAAACAGATATGACGGGCAACCCATTGCTACTTTTAAGTGTGATGCTTGTTTTGGTGGGCATACAGTTAATATCCATGGGGTTGTTGGGTGAAGTGATGACCCGCACTTATTTTGAAAGTCAGGGAAAAGCGTCATATCTGATTCGAACCACGCATAACCTTGATAAAACCATGATGAACAAAGCTGCGTAGATTTAGTGAATAAATTTTAGCAAGAAGAGCCTGCATCCTATTTTGCAACCACCCGTGATATGTTCTCGTAACATTTTTAGCGTGGTTGCAGTTTTTTCGGGATGAATCCATTCTCTGGTAATACCAAATCATTAGAAATTCGAAGTGGCAATATTCTCTAAACTGAAAGTATTGCTCTGGTGTTAAGTGTTTTGCCCCATTTTTTGCAATTTCATGAACCACTCATAATAAAGAATCTCAACAATTTTGCCAGAAATGCAAACTTGGATCGTCTTACTTCTAGCAGATGGTTTTAATCGGATTGTGAGGGTTGTGAATTAACAGGAGTTGAAAGTGGAATTATGCACCTTGTTTTTCAATGCGTTGAGTTCCTGGTTTAATGTTAATTTGAATGCATTAGAAGTTCGTTTAACTTTAAGAGGTATTTGAATCATGCTAAAGATATTTAAGACTGCAGTATTTGTTGCACTCATGGCAAGTATTGTTGGTTGGACAGCAATTGGGGTAAATGCCCAGGAAGTTAAAAAGCAAAAGAGCCCTATGAAAGAAGCGTTAAAAGACGCAGGGAAAGAACCAGTAGAAGTAAAAAGCAAAGTGGTCGCTGTTACGATTTATTCGGATAGCGCACTTGTAACCCGCGAAGTTGATATCCCTGCGGGGATGGGTGCCATGGAAGTTGTGGTTTCTTCCATGCCTTCGAAGGTTCAGCCCTCTTCGGTTTATTCTGAGGGAACCGAAGGGATTCGAGTGCTTGCAACTCGGTATCGCAATAAGCCGATCAAGGAAGATAAGCGCGAAGAAGTTCGTGAGATTGAGGAAGAATTAAAAAAGAATGAAATGGAAACTCAAAAAGTACAAGCCATGATCACTGCCAATACTGCGAACACCACATTTCTTACGAAGCTAGAGGGTTTTGCAAGTGCCAGTACGGTGAATGCGACTGAAAAAGGAAAGCTGGATTCTGATACCGCAATCGCGCTTGCGAACTATTTGAAGATGGAGAGAATTGCCCGGGCTCAAGAGGGTGTTGAATTCGGCCAGAAATCGCAGCAGATAATGAAAAGCACACAGTTTTTGACGCGAAAATTGCAGGAACTAACTAGTGGCACGGTAAGAACAGAAACCGATGCAATTATTGTGATAGAAAAAGTTAACGCTGGTGCAGGCAAGTTGCGGTTGAATTATCTAGTAGACACAGCGTACTGGCATCCCCAGTATAAAATC
>Ga0194050_1000484_pt1 | contig 13963 bp, 28 predicted proteins | sample SepL2310m_MetaG_FD_148657 | JGI IMG/M metagenome (GOLD analysis project Ga0194050, IMG submission 148657) | Anoxic zone freshwater microbial communities from boreal shield lake in IISD Experimental Lakes Area, Ontario, Canada - Sep2016-L239-10m | ecosystem: Environmental > Aquatic > Freshwater >...
GGCGTCCCTTGTAACGTCGTGGCACCATGCGTGGTCAGCCATTACTCCCCCTCGTTCGCTTCGCGGTTCGCTTGTTGCGGTCGTATTCACTCACCGCATCTTTTGCCTTGTACCACAACGCTAAAGCTTGCTTTTCACGAGTGGCAGCCGCGGCAGCCTCACGAACAGCTTCACGCATTTCACCCTGAGCCTTGTAAGACTGACTCCACAGCCATTCAACACGGGAAAGCAAAGACTCCCGCTCCGCGTCTTTTTCCTTTGCCACTCACCCCTCCCGCGGCGTTGCCGCTTGAATAACGCTCGCCGCTGTTCAACCTTCGGCCCGATTTCTTCACAGGACGCCAAGCGGGACTCGAACCCGCATCCCGGCCCGAAAGCCGATCCTGCCATTGGACGATTGGCGTCTCTGCCACGGTTGCCCGTGGTCTCGAAAGCCCCGTGAGGGGATCACCGCAACGAATACCGCCGACATGCGAACCACCGCCCGCTGCTCGACTGTGCCACACCCTCCTCCAGCACAGCCCCGCCGTTGTTGCAGCAGGCCCGCAGCGCGGCCTGCGGCGATCCACCCGTGCCGACACCCTCGTAGGTGCTGCCGTGGCTCCTGGCGTGCACCATCGAGCCCGTGGAGGCCATCGCCTCGGCGTGAGCCTGAGCACCGCCGCCGCGGACGACTGACCGGGTGCTCGCCGTCGAGCATGTGCCGTCCATGCAGGTCGATGACCTGGTCGTCGCCACCGAGCGACGGGAGAACGGGCTGGCGTGGGCCGAGGTGGCGATCAGGGACAGGGCCAGGGTGAATACGATCCGTCGCATGGGAAATCCTCCGTGGGGGAACTGAACTGTGGTCGAGGGTAGACGATGGGGGTCGGTGGGCAACTCATGCCCGTCCCTCGAGGAGCGTCTTTTTCTTCTCTGCGATTGCCTTGCGGGACTCGGCCACAATTGGGTCGGTCGAGCCCCACCGCTTCGCGTATTCCTCTGCCGACTGCTTCTCAGGCTCGCGGCCCTTGCCAGACCGATCCGGCTTGGGGGTGTCGTACTGCCCGGCGTTGCAAAGGCCAACGAACCGGGGGTGAATGAACTGGGGGAGCCCGACGGGCTTCAGAAAGAACTTGCAACGCCCGAGCCGCTCAAGGGCCTTCCGGGCATCCTCCAGCCATCCTGGGACGGCAACACGGCCTTCCCAGCCGTCCGGCGGCGTCGGAGGCGTCCAGGGGATGCCGGCTCCCTTGTTCCACGCATCGCGGAACTCCGCCCACGGGTCTCCCTGCCCTGCCTCCTCCAGCGAAGCCTCGCGTGGTGGTGGTGGGACTTCTTCTCTCTCTCTTCTCTTCTCTGGTTGCGCTTCTGTTGCGCTGCGCGCGCAACGGGAGCGTTTCATCCGCTCGGAAGCCAGTGCTCGGGCCTTCGCGGTGTCGCTGCAATGCCGGTGAAACCGGGGGAAACACAGTCCCTCGGCGGTTTTCTCCAGCCAGCCCGCCCTCTCGAGAGCGGCACCGAATCCCTCGTACCTAGTCAACCGATCCACCCAGACCATCCCAATCCCCTCAGCCTGCCCATCCGTCGTGTGGCGATCGGCCCACGACCAGAGGCGGAACAGCTTCCCGATCACCAAGTCCTCGTCGATCGACAGGTCGGCGGCCACCCGGATGACGGACGGATCGTCGGCCAGGTCGTGTCGCATCTTCAGCCAGTCACCGGCCATCCGTTGCCTCCCACGGGGCGACGAGCCCCATCCACTTGTCCCACGATCGCATCCCGCCTTCCTGGCGGTGGTTGACGAACTTGACGAGCTCGTGCTCCGCGTCCGTCCTCCCGGCCACCTTCAGCGCGGCGAGGGCCCGGGCCTGCTCGCTGCCGATCCCCGGCTCCTCGAGCCACAGATCGACGGCCTGGCAGACCGATGCCCACACCGCGGCCCGAGTCCTGTCGTCGCCCATGACGTCCGAAACGTCCCGGATCAGCCACGACACCACCCGGTAGTTCTCCACCCGGCTCCTCTGGACGAAGTAAGACAATGCCGGCTGCGGCCTGGTCGTCCTCCAGTGCCCCCGGCCGCACGAGTCGGCCAGGTCACGGAGTCGCTCGTCGGGGAGGAGCTCGAAGGAGTCGCTCAATCTCCACCGTTCTTCTCGATGTCTTCGCGCTCGGCCTTGTCTACCATGTCAAGCTGGTCAACGATCTCGTCGACGCGGTCAAAGAACGCTGATCTAGCAGCCATCATTGCCCTTTCTGGACACGGCATTTCTCGCTCAATCGCATTCCACATGATGTCTGCAAGACTGTGTCCGATGATGTCTCCAAAATAATCCGCATCCACTCTGCTCGATTCAGCGAAGAACCCGTCATTACCCTGAACAGGCTCAGCAAATGTAACGTCAAACTCTCTCCTTACAGTTTTCTCGTTTGAATCACCGCCAGACCACCGCGATGATTCAACAGAGATTGCCAGAGTTACAAAAGCTTTTCTGTGCCAGTCCTCCCGAGGCTTACTAAATGACATCACCCCACCCCCCATTCCGTTTCCGCCCGTCCCGCCGCCGAGAGAACCTCTCTCCCGGTCCTGACCACTAGGCCCTCGCGTTCCAGCGTGGCCATCCGTCTGATCACCTGTTGATCCGTCAGCCCCGTGAGGTGGGCCAGCCGGGTCTTGCCGGCGTGACCGCATTCCAGGGCCACCAGGATCAGCCCCTCGTGAACGTGCCGCATCTTCGGCGTGACGGCCCGAGCCGCAGCGTGGGACGTCGGCGGATCGCTCCGCCGAGCCGCCGCGAACAGCGGAAGCCCGCTGTCGTCCTGGGCCGGGCGGTAGTCGTCGATCGTCGTTCTCATGCCGAGGCCCTCCCGTTCTCGATTGCCGCCCATGCGATCTCGCGGAGCAGCTGCTCCCGGTCGCTGGGGTCGTCGTAGGTCACCGCCTCAAGCTCGGCCTGGAGTTGGTCCCACACACTGCGCGGCGGATCCTCGTCGTCAGGAACGACCGGGCACACCAGCCGCATGGCGACCGACCCGCGGATCGATGCATCGATCCCATGCGTTGAGCAATACCTACGCTCCGCGATCTGCCACCGACCGGCAGACTCACATCCCGATACAGTGCAACCCACCACAGATCACCCCCTCTCACTGTGTTTCCGATCACCGGCTCAGACGCTTGATCCGCTGCAACTGGTCGGCACAATCCTCGATCCCCTGTGAGACAGCCAGCCTGTCAGCAGATCCGCTGCCGCTGCCTGTCCGCTCCCACCAGAGATTCAGGGCCCTCCGCAGGTGGGCGAACCCCGCGTCGAGTAGTGCCTCCTCCTGGTGCCGCCGGTCCCTGTCGAGACCGGCGGCGTATCCTCGTCGTGCCCATCCCGTTCCCGGGTGGCGGCTGAACGTCATTCCAGGCATTTAGTGATCCTCAGAATGGGACATCGTCGGAACCACCTGCATCGTCGCCACGGACAGCGGCAACGGCTGCCGCGGGCGTCCTGGGCTTCGCCTTCACCGGGGCCGGCTCTGCGGCCGGGGCCGGTGCAGCAGCGACGGCACCGCCGCGAACCGTCCATGTGCCGCGGATCGAGTCGACGCCGACGTTCACTCGTCCCTTGTCGTCATCCCACCGACGGGTCGACACCATCACCCGCTTCCCCCTCAGCTCGCGTGGATCCAAGTCGAGCCCGTTGGAGCGGTCGATCTGGAGAGCGTCGGCCAGGGCCGCGCCGAACCTGATCCCCCGGGCCGAGTCCGTGATCTTCAGAACCGGCCAAGCGTAGACCTCGCCACCCTTCAACGGCATGAACGTCACCCGCAGATGGGCCGATCCGTCGTTGTCGAACTTGTCCTCTGCCGAAACGATCACGCATTCATACCGACCATCCTCGAGCGGCTCGGTGCCCTCGATCGGTTGGCCCGGCGTGTAGGTTGTGAACTCCATCTCTTGTCTCTCCTCATCCCTCGACGACGGTGGCGGCCGGTTCGACCGGCTCCTGGTCACTCGCCGCTGTCTCGATCAATTTTTTCAGGCTCATCACAGCCCTCCCAAGAAGTTGCGAACGCCGCGGATCACCAGATCTCCGCCACTCCTCGACGACCTCGATGGATAGCTCGAAGAGTTCCTCCGCGTATGCGGCTGCCTGCCGAGCACTCGGTCGACGGATTGGATCCGATGCGAACGCCGCAGCCCTTTCTGTGTCATGCCTTGCGCTGGAGACCCTCCGTCGCATCCGCTTCGCGTGCTCGACAAGTGGTTCGGGAACTGGATCCTCGGCCTCACGGTTCCAAACCTCCCGCCATTCCTGCGGCTGGGCATCCATCAAGCGACCTCCTCCCCGATCGACAACTCTCTCCCGTGGGCCACGGCCTGGTCGATGGCGTCGTCCCTAGAGATTCCTCCATCGATCGCGGCCCGCATGACCGCCCGACACGCCTCCTTGACGGAGTCGCTGAACTCGCCGATCTCTACGATCCTCGGATCCAGACGAGGAGAGGCGGCCGGCGGCTGCGGGGGGGCAGCCACCGGCTCGCCATCGGACAGCCAGTGAGCGAGCTGGCGTCCGAACTCCTCGTCGGGCTTGTCGATGATCCGGTCCTGGAAGCGTCCAGTCCGATCCTTGATCACGTTGGCCATGTGCTCGGTCGAGATCTCAAGGAGCAAGTCGAACTCGTACTCGATCCCCTTGCCCTGTTCCGGGGCCATGCCGATCCGCTGCGGGGCTTTCTTGCCCCTGGAGTCTTCGACGGTGGTCCATTCGGTCTTGCTGCGGATCGTGGCCAAAACGTGGCCCGGGAAGTCCAGGATCGCGTTGACCAACTTCCTCTGCAGTGGCGTTCCCTCGGACCACGCGCTCCAGGTGTTGCCGCGGTACTTGGCCTTGGCCAACTTCTCGACTTCCTCGAGGAGCGATTGCCAGCCGTGGCTCAGGCTGTCGATCACCAGGACGTCGTACCCGTGGGCCGACTTGATCGCCTCGACGTAGCCCTGGACGGTGTGATCCTTGAGGTCGAGGACGTCGAAATCGAAGCGGTCGGAATACTTGCTGGCCGAGCCTCTCTCGGTGTCGATCACCGCCACAGTCCCCGTCGGGCCCGCCAGCCCCCGGCCGATCCGCAGCGTCGACATGGTCTTCCCGCCACCGGACGGGCCGAACACGGCCGCCCGGAGCTTTGCTTGTGCCTTCGTTGCCTTACGAAATCCTGCCATCACACTCCCCCTTTTCGCTCTCTGCCCTTCCGCGGTGGCACAGCCGAACTGCTCGACCGCTTCACCCCCCGCGCCGCTGCTATCGCCTGCTCGTCCGACCAGCCAGACCGGATCTCACGAAGGGCTCGAAGCAACTTTCTGGAGATCGCGATCGTGGCCATTCCTGCCCTCCGTGTTATTGAGGCTCGATGTCCGTTTTCTGTGCTTCATCACCACCACCCGATCTGATGTCCGAACAGAACCACCACCCGAGCACACAGCCCGACCGCAACTGCACAGACGATCACTGACGCCACAACCAGTGAGAACACGACCTCGAGGAGGTCGTCGTCAGGGCTGTTCATTGCCACACCCCACGTCGGCACCACATCTCCGCACGACCGGAGATCACATCGAGGGTGCTAGTGAGAAGCGGTGACGCAGACCTGATGGGTCCGCGGTCGCCACTGATCCAGATGCAGAGCGCGTCGGCGACCTCCCAGATCCGTGAGGAGGACTCCGTTCCGTCGCCGCCGACGCGCTGCAACACCACGACCCTGACAAGATCTCCGTCTGCCCGTGACAGGTAGACGCGATCCAGCCCGTCGGCCCTGGAGACATCAGGAGTGATCTGAAGACCAGTGTCTGATGCCCGACCGTACACAGCCTCCATGCCCTCGACGGCCGCAGCCGCCTCGTCATCACCCGGCATCCATGCCATTGCTCGCTCCTTCAGTTTTTCGCTTCGCCCGCCAGTACGCCGACGCTCGGCTGTTCTTGGCTCTCTTCACCACCGCAGACGATTCGCGGAACTCTTGCCTGTCCTTGGCCTGAGCCCTGATCTCGTCTGTCCATCCCCCCTCGATCTCAGCGACCCTCGCCGCCAACTCCTGCTCCGTCGGGTCTGTGCCGACAGGCAATCCCGTCGCCACCGACCACCAATACTCAACCTCAGAGAGACTCCTCCCGAGCACATAGGCCACGCTCTTGTTTTCAAGACCGACCTGCCAGCACAGATGTGCAGTGCCGTGCGGGAACTCGACCGCGAAACCATTTGCCCCCATCCATCCCTCCCGTCGATTAGTGAACGCTCGTTTAGTAGTTGTGCCGAATCTAGGGCACCACTACTGACGGTCAATCCACCCCATACCGCCTAAGTGTCCGCCTGAAAATCGAGGGGGAATCGAGAGGGACAGTTGACCGGAATGGTCTGGCGAGCCCTTCGGCTGTTACGACTTCGTAACAACGGGCGGAGGATAAGAAACCGCGTGCGGTTTCGTCAAGAGGGGTTGTCACGATTCCTGAACAACGCGGCGTTCACCGCAGGAAACAAGGGGATCAAGAGACGATCAACCCTTTGCGAATCCCTTACGTGGGCGGCCCGTGGCGGGCGACTTGGCCGCGATCTTCTCAACGTCAACGTCCCGGAACGCTGAGAGGTTCCCGAAACGGTGCCGCGGAAGCTGTTTCCGCCGCACAAGCTGACGAACACCGGCCGTGCTCATGCCGAGTTTCTTCGCGGCCTCGGCCACGGTGATCCAATTCCCGACGGGTGCCGGCAGTCCCATGGTTCTCATAGCCCCGTAATACCCCGCCAATTTGCGCGGGGCAAACTGGACCTGCCGCACCCTAGCCGCTTAGGGTGAACGACAGGCCCAACTTCAAACGGAGAGGGCTCCGCTCGAACTCAGGGGACTTGAACAAGCGTTCAGGTGACATAGCCTAAACGCACGGCATGGATGCCATCACAAACGAGGCACTCCATGACGCTGCGAAAACTCTTAGTCGATCGATACGCCCCCGTGAAGGGCATTTGCCAGAGGACGGTCGAGATCTACTGTCACTCGATCGACCGATTCAGCGAGTATCTCGAGCGAGAGGCCATGGTCACTGACCTCGAGGAGGACACGATCGCCGCGTTCCTTGCGTGGCGTGGGCGGACGATCCACTCCGCGCGCCGGGGGATCCCGTCGGCGGGGACCGTAAGGAAAGACAGGACGCAGTTGCTCGCCCTCGCGCTCTACGCATTTCGGAAACGGCTCATCCCGGAGTTTCCGATCGTCCGCCAGGTGCGGGGGGAAAAGAAATTGCCGCGCGGCTTCACAGCCCCGGAGGTGGCCCGGCTGATCGTCGCGGCACGGCTGCGGCAGCGGACGATAGCAGGACTGCCGGCTGGCTGGTGGTGGTCGACGCTGATCTACGCTGCGTGGTGCACTGGGGCCCGCATCGGCGAACTCATGGCGCTTCGGTGGCACAACGTCCAGGGTACGGAGATCGTCTTCCTGGCGGGAACCAGGAAGGGCCACACCCGCGACATCGCACGGCGGATCACGCCCGACCTGTCGGCCGAACTCGAACTCCACCGGCGATGCCCCGGGGATCTGGTGTGGCCGTGGCCGGGGAAGCCGGCGTCGATCTACGCCAGCATGGCGATCCTTTGCTCGAAAGCCGAGGTGCCGCAGCGGCGGTTTCACGCGATCCGCAAGGCCAGCGCCTCCTATGTCGCGGCCGGAGGTGGGGACGCTGTCGATCACCTCGACCACAGCGACCCTGCGATCACCAGGGACCACTATTTAGACGAGCGCATCGTCGGCCGGCGATCCGGCCTCGATTGCCTGCCGGTGCTCGATCTGGAGGCTGATGCCGAGTTTATCGAGGATGAGGTCGCGTAGCGTTTTGGCCGAGAAAATGGCTGTTCTCGGAATTTTTCCTCACCCTGTTGACTCGCTGTAGACGACTGTCTATAGTAGCCACAGACGAGAACGACACCCACTAAGGAAACGAACGATGAACGCCAACACCGACCACATCGACACGCTCGAGTTCAGCGTCCTTCCCGAGGACGCTGGGCAGATCGTCGAAATCTCCTACGCCGCCGACTGGGAAAACGAACTGCTGTACCGCCGCACGACCGACCGCAGCAACGGCACGACAACCCTCGCGGTGGCGATAATCGTCTGCGGTGATTTCGCGCCGCAGAACAACATGCTGCCAGAGGTCGGACAGTGGACGCAGATTGGCTGACCCCCCCGCCCGGCACTTCGCCGGGCGGGTCACCCCGAGAGAAGGAACGAACGATGAACGCCATTATCGACAACTGCAATTTCGAATCCCGCGACGACGAAACCGGGAAGGCCGTCCACGCCGCAAACCGGTTCGCGCGACTGCACCGGAAGATCGCCGCAGACAGCGGACTGATTGCAGCCCTCGACGATCTCGAGGAAACCCTCGGGCTCTACGCCGACCGCGACGATGCGGAGTCTGCCCAGCGATGTGCATCTGCCGAGACGGACGTGGCTGCCGCCTACCTTGTCGCGCTGGAGCGTGCGGAGGTCGCATCATGACCCGCATCAACACCGACGACTACGTCCGGCCGACGACGGGGGCGCGATCCGCCGGCGTCAGCCGTGCCCTGGCCTACCGGCTGATCCAGGATGGCACTGTCCCGAGCGTTACGATCGACGGCACGGTGTTCATCCACCGGCGGGATGTCCGGCTGATCGTGGCGATGCCGGGGATGGGGCGGCCGAGGAAGGAGAAGCCATGACGGCCCGTCAGGTCATCGCCTGGCTTCCCATCACGATCCCGCTGGCGTTGCTGCTGCGGTGGCTGTGCGGCTGAACGTCGCCTCCACCCGCTCCCGCAGCTGGTCGACCGTACCGTCGTTCACGATCAGGCGGTCGATCAGCCGCAGCGGGAGCCCCGCCTCGGACTGGTGAGCGGCCACCGGCTCCACACCGGGGCGGTGGATCATCCAGACCTCTCCGCCTTCTGAGCGGATCTGACGGGCCTCGTTGGCGAATCGCACATCGGGAACGACGATCACCCGAAGCCCGGCCGCGGCGGCCTGCTCCCATCGCCAGAAGGCCACGCGGAGCCAGATGTCGGGGCAGATCATTTGCCGGCCCCACTCCGTCCCCAGGGTCTGGAGCAGTTGCCGGGGGCTGGCCCCGAGCCCGACGAGGGGCCGCTCCTTCGCGGAGCGGTCCCGGAGGACTCCCTCGGGGATGCCGAGCATGGTGGCCAATCCCTGGTAGAGCGGATCGGCAAAGGCGATCCGGTGGCCCCCCCGGATCATCGAAGCGGCGATGTCTTTGCCGGCCCCGGCGGGGCCACAGAATCCGATGATGCGTTTCATGGTGCCACCTTCCCGCGCGCAGAGGCCTGGGCAACCCCCGCCCGCAGATCGGCATCGCACCAGATCGGCACTGCCCGGGAGACCTCCCGCCGGCCGTGGTCGACGATCACCAGCGATTGGCACGGGGCCTCGAACTCCGCCTTGATCCGCAGGGCGAAGGCGCTCATGCCGATGAGGGAGCCGTTGGAAACGTACTTTCCCCGGAGCCACCCCCACTGGTGCCAGTGTCCAAAAACGTCGAGGTGGGCCGGGCGGCTGCGGTTCCACGCGCTGATCGCCTTGTTCACCGGCACGGCGATCCCGCCGATCCCACCCTGGTAGCGGATCTCGTGGCCATGGTGGTAGCGGACGACGAACCCGTCGAGATCGAGGTAGCCGAGGTAGCCGGCAGCGATCTCCCATCGGACGTTGGGCCGGGTCTCGCCGCCGGCCATCATGAGGTAGGCATTCTGCTCGAAGGAGTGGTCGTGCTCGGTGGCCCTGCGGGGCTTCCCGTGGTTGCTCCGCCCATGGTTGCCAGGCTGGGTGACGACGATCACCTCTCGGGCCATGTCGGCCGCCATCTCGATGATCCCCCGGAGCCGGGCCGCGGCCCACCGCGTGGCTGCCATGGGGGCCAGAGAGCAGGTCTCGACCAGTTCTTCGTGGATGTGGCCGCTGATGAAATCGCCGAGGGCCGCGATCACGATCCTGTCGATCTGGACCAGCTGGCGCTCGTGCTCGACGAGAACGCCGATCCGCTTGGCCAGTTCGGCGATCCGCAGGTCTGCCACCTGGAGGTCGAAGGCATTGAGCCCGGCGGTCTGCTCCCTGGTGACGGTCTCTTCACAGTGCCAGTCCGACAGCACGACCAGGGCGGTGGCGGCGTTTGGCCGGGCCGGCTTGGACGGCCGCGGCATGGCCTTGGCCTGGAGCCCGGCCAGCCCCGCCAGCGAGTCGGCCCGCTCCCGCTCGAGGTCGATCTGCCGAAGCGCCGCCCCGTAGCGGGTCTTCGTGGCGGCGAGTTCAGAGCGGAGCTTGGCCAGCTCGGCGTCGGCACGCAGCCGATCGGCCTGGTCGACGTTCTGCCGGATGTCGTCAGTCAGTCGGCGGCGCTGATCCATCTCAACACCTCCGAGCGGGTGACAGTGATCAAGCCACGGCCAAGGAGCGCCCCGTGGATTCCCCGGGCCAGGGCTGTCTTCGTCCCCCTTATTCCCCCATCGAGGAAATCAGCCCGAACCTGGATCAGCTCCTGCTGAACGTCTGGCGTGAGCCGCGAGAACCACGACACCGGCCCTTTCTTCGCGGCAACGGTACCGCGACGGATCTCCTCCGTCAGCGAGATGGCTTGGGCTTTTGGGGGCACGGCTTTTCCTCCTCGGGTGGCGTGGGCTTCGACCGTCTGCCGAACTCGATCAGCTGCTCGGCCTCGGCCTCCTCGGCCCCGGTGATGTCAGGGTCTTCGAGCCCGTCCCATGTGCGGGGCGGCTTCTTCTTCGGCTTGCGTGGCATGGTCGAGCTCCTTTCGTGCGGCCTCGATTGCCCGGGCAACCACCCACCGGGCCGCGGTCGAGATAAACGGAAGCCCCTTCTTCGCCGCGGCTTCCTGGAGGTTGGCGACGATCTCGCCGATCCTGGCTTCGCAGCCGTCCGGTCCCCAGGCGTCCATCTGTGCCGCGTACTCCGTGCAGCCGCACTGCCCGTCATCTCGCAGCCCCCACCACGCCAGAGTCTTTTTCAGTTGGCAGCCGGGGCCGCAGGCGTAGAGCGAGACGCGGGCGTGGAACTCGGTCGGTGAGTAGGTGCGAACCAGACCCCAGTAGATGGAGTCGTGGATGTCGATGACCTCGCCCACACCGGGCTCGGTGCGGACGACACCGCTCCCCAGGATGGCATCCATGTAACCGTCTGGCCTCATGTGTTCGACAGCCCGGAGAGCGTCTAGGACTACGAGCATTACGGTGGACTCCCGATTGCAGTGCAGGCGTTCCATTGGCTGGTGCTTGTCACGATGGTCGCCTGATATGCCGTGCCACCTGACCCACATCCGCACGTCTGCACTTGGCCGCCAATCAGCGTAACAAACCGACCAACAGATCCTGGGGGACAAATCATTCCGTTAGCGCCGCCGTCGCACGGCTGGCCGTCGGCGTAAATGAATGTCCCAGACACAGTGTCATAGTAGGCGTTTCGGTAGCATTTTCTCCACCTAGCAGACACGGCGTAACTAACCGTCTGCGTGAAGCAATAGCACGTCCTGCCGCCGCAACAGCAATCTTTCGAGTTGGCGAAACCACCAGCCGCCAGCAGGAGTTTTCCGTTGTAAGTGATGAGTCCCATGCGTCATCCGCCCGTGTATGTCGGTACGCATTCGGCCATTGTAAATTCGATGTCAGTACCATCTTCAATCGAATGGACCCACACTTTCTTTCGATGGAACACCAGTTTCGTCGTGCTAACTCCGCCACTCGTTGTTGTCACGAACTCGACATTGAATACGAGTTGCTGCTGGTCGGCCTCGGGTGCAATCAGGTATCGATTGCCGTCGGAGTTTTCTCCGATCATCACCCACTTGCCGGACAGCACTTTCCCGAAGTGATTCCAGACTGGAACGGACTCGCCAGTGGCGGTCTCCGACCCGGGCGTCCCGGCATACAGGGCGATCGACGCCGATGTGTCTTTACTCCAGTCGGCCGCAGTCTTTCCCAGACTGACAGTCCCGCCGCCGTCCCATGCCATATACCTTGGCGAGTGGTGTGAAGCGTTGCGGCCACCGTTCTCGACGGAGCGAACGGCGTTACCGATCCGCGCCAGCGATTCGCGGGACGTAACTGTAACTTTTCTCTTCATGCTGGGTTCCCGAACTTCGTGCCGTAGTTGACCTTTGAGTATGGGTCGAAGTCCAGCGCAACAGGCGGAGTGCCAGGTGGAAGAGCTACGCCACTGGATAGCGCGCAAGGTTGACGGACGGGTTTTTTGTCGAAGCCGAGGATTGATCGTCTGTTCGTCCCGATGCTTGTCGGCGTTCCGGTTCCGTCGACCCGCTCATTGAAGCCCATATCCCACGGCTTGCATCGCCATGTGTCTTCCTTGTATTCCATTTCGTAGCTCACTTCCCAGTAGCGTGCCGCAGTCTGGGTTGCGCCGGAACTTGTGATGATCACCTTCTTGGAAAAGTTAGAGATCGAACACTTCCATGTATCGGAAAGTCCATACGATCCCAGTGTGGGCCATGTGTCGGAGTTGGTCTTATTGTTGACCGCGTTCATCTCCGCGTCTGCCACCGACAGCGAAGCGTAGGATCGGACCAGCGTGTAGGCGCGGAAACACAACTCCCTCTCCATGCCCTCGATCGGATCTCCAGCGGAGTTCTTTAGAACGTCTCCGTCTTTGTCTTTGAAAAATGGCAGCATGACGTTGGTGCCACGGCCGGCCCACACATCCAGCGGAAGACCGTTGGCGGGGTTGATCTCGATGATCGGCACGAAGTACTCGACGCTGACGATCCACATCAGCCCTGAACCGTCGGCTGCGGAGTAGCCCCACTTCATTGCCTTGCACGAGGTGAACGAAGGGTGAGCGTCTCCGTAGGCCACGCCGGGAGCCGTCAGGATCGCGGCCACGCTGGTCGTCGGTGGCGGTGCATCGACACGCACCATCCACGATTCATTCAGGACATGGGATTCCCGGAAAGCCCCGCTGCCGGTGGCCTTATTTGGAAGGTACTTGGTTGCGATGACGGCCATGGTTCACCCTGCAAAAGATAGCTCTTCGATGTCGAGGCCCATGTCGTCGGTGTTGTCGGCGATCCGCTCGGTGGCCTTGGCCGTTCGCTCGGCTGGATCATTTGCATCGCCACGCATGAGGCGGAACATCTCGGCGATGCCTTCCTTCGACCTAGAGTCGATGGCCTTGACCTCCTGGTTCCGAGCGGCGATCACCCCACCGGCTGGAGCCATGCCGGCGATCGTGGTCTTTCCGGCCTGGTCGACCTGGCCGGCAGACAGCCGAGACTTTGCCAGGGCCGCCTCGAGGGCGGCAGACAGCGGGCCCGAGCCGGCAGCCGGCTTGCCGCCTGGCCCGAAGGCGGAGTCAAAGTTCTGGCCGGCGGCCGAGAAGTTGTCGCGGGCGCTGGTGATGAGCCTGTCCGAGATGTCCTTCGCTGTCTTCGAGATCAGGCCGAGGATGCCAGCGGCACCGCCGACCATGGTGAGGAAGACCCCGGCCAGCGTCCGGCCGACACCAGCCCACAGCGAAGCGTATCGGCCCACGGCGTCGAAGACCGTTGACCAGCTGACACCGACGCCGAGGAAAAACTCACCGACCGCGGACAGCCCGCCGATGATTGCGTCCCCGATCCCCGCAAGGAACTGGGCCGCGCCAATGATTCCCTCTCCGATGGCCTGGCCGATGTTGGCCCCGCCCATGCTGCCAACGAAGTCGGTGAACGTCGTGGCGATCGCCGTGATCGACGGGGCGAGGTAGGCCGTGATCTGTTTGACGATCCCGCTAATGGCCGCGGAGACCTTTTGAAAAGAGTCGTTCATCGCCTCGACGTCTCGGCCCTGCGCCCCGGTGAGAGCCATCCCGAACCGCTGGGCCTCGTCGGTCGCCTCCTTGATCGAGCCAGCCCCGCCGGCAAACAGGGGAAGCATCTCGGCCCCGGCCCGGCCCCC
>Ga0194050_1000485_pt1 | contig 13954 bp, 15 predicted proteins | sample SepL2310m_MetaG_FD_148657 | JGI IMG/M metagenome (GOLD analysis project Ga0194050, IMG submission 148657) | Anoxic zone freshwater microbial communities from boreal shield lake in IISD Experimental Lakes Area, Ontario, Canada - Sep2016-L239-10m | ecosystem: Environmental > Aquatic > Freshwater >...
TTTTGCGAAGTCGTTGTACGAGAATGTCATCCTCATCCAAGGCACCTACTTGAGCATCAACTACAAAGGCTAAAACATCGGCCTCTTCCATTGCTATTTCAGCTCCGGCACTCACTTGAATTGAAATTCCATCGGGTTTTGCCTCCCACCCGCCCGTATCCATAACTATAAAGCGACGACCACCCCATTCACATTCGTACTGCACGCGATCGCGGGTTACCCCTGGAGTATCTTCAACAATCGCCTCGCGTCGACCGATAAAGCGGTTAATTAACGTTGATTTACCGACGTTTGGTCGGCCCAAAATCGCAACAATGGGTAGGCCAAGTAGTGAACGCTCGCGTAGCAACTCCCAGATTCGCTCAATGGTCTCATCTAAATCTAAATAAGTTGAGTCAACTTCAACGGCGTCGATAGCCATTGCAAGTGGAGAAACTTCTCGTGAGGAATCAATAGCATCGCGCGTATCCAAAGATGCACGAACATCAATAGTTTTATCTTCAGTCTCATTCTCACGACGCACCGCACGAGCATCTAGATCAGCGGTTAAATAAATCTTCAAGGCGGCATCCGGTGCAACTACGGTGGCAATATCGCGACCTTCAACCACTATGCCTTTTTCGGCACGATCGATAATCGAGCGTTGAATACTTAATAACTCATGTCGAATTGCTGGCATTGCACTGATGCGACTGACATTTTCAGTTACTGAAATACCACGAATCGCATGCGTAATCTGCGTATCTCCTGCAAAAATATTAGGATCATGAGGATCAGAAACAAAACGGATGGGCATGGATTTCATAGAAGAGATGATTTCTTGCGCAGTTTCTGCTTTACTTTCAAGTGCTATCCAGGTTACTGCTCGATATAGCGCACCAGTATCCAAATAATTCCAACCAGCGCGAATAGCGATCGCGCGCGATGTACTAGATTTTCCTGCACCACTTGGGCCATCTATTGCTACTACTATGCCCATGGGATGAGCCTACTTCTAATTAAGAATCGGATGAACATTCCATCCGATCGCAGATAAATGATCCGACAACAACTGCGCATCCGCTGATGAGAGCGCCAAGGTTATGAGTGCGCTTAACTGTCCTGGTGAGTGCTCGATAGTTAAATCTTCAACGTTAACAGAGATAGATTTACACTCATTAAAGATTGCAGCTAACTGTCCAGGTTTGTCATCGATAACAATAGGAAGATAGGCGTAGGCACGAGCTTTTCCTCCATGCTTGCCAGGGATACGAGCTCTGCCTGTGCCCCCTTGAGTAATGAAGTGCGCAATCGCCGATTTGTCATCGAGCTGTGCCACTAGTTCACCCAGAACCTCGTGCATTTTCCTAGCTAGCGGGGCGATTTCAGCTCTATTCGAGTAAAGAATCTCACTCCATAGCCCCGAATCGGAGGCGGCAATTCTGGTCGTATCGCGAACTCCAGCACCTGCGAGATCTAGCCAGTTACTGGGGGTTGTATTCAAGCTTTGAGCTAAGAGGCTGGCCGCTATCTGCGGTAGATGGGAGATAGCTGCAACGGCGCGATCATGTTCATCGGCTGGCAGTTCAATGACACTTGCTCCAAGTATTCCAATGAGCTCGATAACCAGCGCGGTGCTCTCCTTCGAACAGGATGCATCGGGAGTAATAACCCAACTACGTGTAGCAAAGAGATCACCCCTAGCTGAAGCGGCTCCCCCAATCTCACGGCCCGCCATCGGATGAGTAGGAACGAAGCGCTCTAATGGAAGCGATGAAGATTTAACGTAGAGTAAAGGTTCAGTTTTTACACTCCCAACATCCATAAACGTAGAGTGTGGGTTTAGTGCAAACTCAGCTTCAATGACCTGGGGTATGGCATGTGAGGGCAGAGCAAAGATTACTAACTCTGGAGAATCAACTTTTTCACGGCCATTCAAATCATTGGCTAATCGCTCTGCCGCCGCATCACTATCGACCATCTGGCAGCGAATGCCATGAGCGGTCAGGCCTAGGGCGATCGATGTGCCAATGAGCCCTGAGCCTACGATGCGTACCTGGGTGAGCATTATTGAGCGATATCTCGGCGCAGAGATTGTGCGCCATGGAGATAGATATGTGATGCCACATCTGCGCCGCCCTGACAGTGCACCATTACGCGAATCACCTTATCGAGGGCTCCCGGAACATCTACCTCAACGGCCCCAATAAGAGGCACCGCCTCAAAGCCGATCTCACGGCAGGCAGCTGCTGGAAAAGCGGCCGTTAGATCAGGGGTGGATGTAAAGAAAACCGAGATAACCTGATCAGGTGTTAAGGAGTTAGAGCTCATAATCGCACTCATGAGCTCTTTTACTCCACCGCCAATTGCCGCAGGCGTATTTGCACCGACCTGTATCGCTCCGCGAATAGCTCGAATAACCATGGGATAAGGGTACCTTTCCTGCCCAATATTCGTGGGTATTTGAAACTCTGTTAAGAGTTTTGACTACATATCGATTAAACCTTTTTACTACTTTCCATCTCCTGCCCCATCAAGATCTAGGACTCCATTTAAATATTGTAATTATCGACTTATCGGTACTTGCGGTTCTATGGAAGCGTAGTGATTATCGATAAAGAAACTTTAGCTCGTAATAATATCGATAAAACGTTAAATAGATATTAGAGCGAATGTCGATTAGACTAGAAACCACTAAAACCCTAAAACGTTACGTAGATTTGTTAACTCTCCAGTATTGAGATCTCGCCACCTGCCCTCAGGTGTATCACCCAGAGAGATAGGTCCGAACTTCGTACGTATCAGTCTGAGAACGTCGACCTCCACAGCCTCCATCAATCGACGGATGATGTGGTATCTGCCTTCATGGATCGTGACCTCAATCCATGAGGATGAGAGCTCCTTAAAACTTAAAACCCTACCCATGCCATCCTCGAGTTCGACGCCCTTAAGAAGAGCCTTATCAATACCGGAGGGCAGTTTTCCATCGAATTCAATAATGTACGTTTTCTCAAGACCAAATGAGGGGTGCGTAGCTCTAAAGGTTAAATCACCATCATTTGTCAGAAGAATGAGTCCCTCTGAATCCTTATCCAGGCGTCCAACATGGAATAACCTCTCTCTGCGAAGATCAATAAAATCGCTCAATGAGGGCCGGCCATCAGGGTCGAACATGGTAGACAAAACACCTTTAGGTTTATGAAGTGCTAAATAACTCTTAGTCAAAGAGCGTCTAATTGTCTCACCATCAACTGCGACTTGAACTTTTTCTGGATCAAACTTTGAGCCCATCTCCCGGATTGCTACACCATCGACGGTTACTCGCCCAGACTCTATGAGCTCATCTGCACCGCGACGACTTGTAATACCAGCATCTGCGATGATCTTATTCAGGCGCATATCGCCCATGGCTGTCTCCCGACTGTCAGGGAGATTCTAGCTGAACTCTTAGTCGGTTAGCGAATCCAAAATATCATCCAGGGCTTCTAGATTAGGCAGATATGGAGCTAGCGCTGGCAGATCCTCTAACGAGCTCAACCCCAACCGTTCCAGAAAATAGCTGGTAGTGATGTACAGGATCGCTCCGGTCTCGTGCTCAAGCCCTGACTCTTCGACAAGGCCACGGGTGATCAGCGTCTTCATGACCGCCTCTACGTTCACTCCACGGATGGCCGATACCCTGGCACGTGAAACGGGTTGGCGATAGGCCACTACTGAAAGCGTTTCAAGGGCAGCCTGTGTAAGACGAGACTGTTGGCCGTCCAGTACGAACTTTTCAACCACGGCTGATAGATCAGGGTGGCTATAGAAGCGCCATCCCCCCGCGATTTTTTTGAGGGTAAATCCCCGATCCTCATAGCTGGTGGCTAAATTTGACAGAGCGTTATCGATCTCATCAACCGTGCGCTCTAAAACCTGGGCCAGGGTTATCTCGGTAACCGGCTCATCCACGACCATTAAAATCGCTTCGATTGAACGTTCAACCTCTACATTAGACATTATCGCTACTTTCCTCTATCTCATCGTTAAGGGAAACTGGAATATCGAACTCATCACTGACCTCGACCTCGCCTTCGAGGGCTCCTGTCCATGAGATCTGAAGCTCACCTAGGGCGATTACTTGATTAAAACGTAGAACTCCTTGGCGGTAGAGATCGAGGAGCGCTAGAAAACGGGCGACGATGACCAGCGTCGTATCGGCATCGGCTATAAGGTTTCTGAACGAGAGCGAGGTGGACCTTCGAAGAGCCTCTACAACTCGCTTAGACTCCTCCATGACGCTTACTAAGGGCAGATGAAGGTGCTCCACGCTCACAACTGGAGAGCTTTTGGGAGTCAGTACACGCTCAGCTATAGCGGCAAACCGCGCCGCTCCGACGCCAATCAGGACCTCGGGAAGTAGGGCACTCAGAGATGCCTCTAGCGCGACCACGCGGGCAAAGGATTTATCAGATAGAGCTATCCGATCGGCAAAGGTCGCAGCGATCTCTTTGAAGGCGCGATACTGCAAAAGACGGGCAAAAAGGATATCTCTGGCCTCAAGAAGGGCTAGATCCTCCTCATCATCGACCTCTCCACTCGGAAGAAGACGCGCCGCCTTCAAATCCAAAAGAGTAGCCGCTACGACTAAAAACTCAGTGGCCTGATCTAGACGCCATCCCTGGCCGCTCTGTTCAAGAGAGCGGATAAATGAGATGAACTCATCGGTGACCAGGCTCAGAGATATCTCAGTGATATCCATTTTGTGACGTGAGATCAGCTGTAGCAGAAGATCAAAGGGGCCATCGAAGTTTTCGAGGTGGACTGAGAAAGGGCCACTACTTGCGGCGTTAACGTCTCTAGACTCCTCCATCGATAAATCCATGCCCGCACCCTACTTCACAGTTGCCTGCAATCTGTGTAACGCGTAGGCTCCCACGCATATCTAGAAAGAGGTTTGACGTTTGAGCGCTAAATCGACAATTCGGGAAGAGATCTCCACTACTTCCACACTCCTTGGCAAGAAGGCTCAGAGCTTTCCCGTGCCTTCAGCGATTACAGAACACGGCAACGCCAAAGTCGTCGCGATCTTTAATCAAAAGGGCGGCGTAGGTAAGACAACTACGACGATCAACTTAGGCGCATCCCTTGCAGAGTTTGGCCGTCGTGTTCTTCTGGTCGACTTCGACCCACAGGGTGGCTTATCTCTTGGCCTTGGCGTTAACGCCCACGCACTGCCTCTTGAGCAGACTGTGTACTACGCCTTAATGACACCTACGGCATCGGTTGAAACGATTATCTTAAAATCTCTAGTTCCAGGTTTAGATTTTCTTCCCGCTAACCGCGATTTAGGAACCGCGGAAACGACCCTGGGCGCTGAAATCGGTGGTCAGCAGTATTTAAAGCGTGCTCTTACATCACTTCGTGAATACTACGATGTTATCTTGATCGACTGCCAGCCAACTATGGGCCAGTTAACTATCAACGCACTCGTTGCAGCCGATGAGGTTATTGTTCCGTTGCAGTGCGAGTATTTTGCTCTGCATGGATTTATTGAGCTAAAAGGAAATCTAGACAAGGTTAAGAATTTTCTAAATCCGAAGCTAAAGTTGATCGGAATATTAGCAACTATGTACGATAAGAAAACCTCTCATAATCGTCAGGTACTCGAGCGCATACTCGAGCAGTTCCCTGACGATGTCTTTGAGACGATTATCGCGAAAACTATTCGCTTTCCTGAAACCACCGTTGTCGGTGAACCGATCACAACTTATGCCTCAACATCTGATGGCGCAGCCTCATATCGCCGTCTAGCCCGTGAACTCATCGCCCGAGGAGGCGCCCAATGACTCGCAGAGCCAATCTTCCAGGTGCCGATGAACTATTTCGTTCGACTGCGCCAGCACTCTCTTCAGTTCCGGCGGCGCAAGAGGCAGTGGCTCCACTTGTTCCTCCTTCGATAGCAACGCCTAAGGCACCTTCGGTTAAAAAAGGTGTGCGCTCGATTGCGCGTCGCCGCGTTAGAACTGTCGATCACTCTCCATCGGGTCGCGAACGCCACGATGAAAAGATCACCGTCTACTTATCGCCTGACGAATTATTTGATCTTGATCAAGCACGTTTGTTATTGCGCGGAGATTTAGGATTGGCGGCCGATCGTGGTCGCATTGTGCGCGAATCTATAGCTGTCATTATCGCCGACCTCGAAGCAAAGGGTGATCAAAGTATCTTAGCCCGTAGATTGCGTGGACTTTAAACCTTTAATGAATTAAGCCCGTGGATGTGCGGTTGCATAACTTTCACGGACTTTATCTATTGTGATTAGAGTATAAATCTGAGTTGTCGTAACCGATGTATGTCCAAGTAGCTCTTGAACTACGCGAATATCTGCCCCACCATCTAATAGATGCGTTGCATATGAGTGTCGAAAGACGTGCGGGGATACTTTTTCGCTGATACCTGCCGCCTTCGCAGCTTTGAGCACGATGTTCCATGCACTCTGTCGAGTAAGTCGTCCTCCCCTGGCATTGAGAAAGAGAGCTATATCCTTTGACGAGTTTTTTGCAGCAAGAGATGGGCGAATCCGAACAACGTAATCATCAATAGCGCTAGTAGCAAAAGATCCCAAGGGCACTATCCGCTCTTTAGAGCCTTTGCCACGTAGTTTTATAGTCGTGATTACGCCATCTTCGCTATCAACAGTTGCTATATCTGCGATGTTAATCCCGATTAACTCGCTCACGCGTGCTCCGCTGCTATATAGAAGTTCTAGTAAGGCGCGATCACGCAGTGTTATCGGCTCGCCCTCGTGAAAGGCGGCATCTATCAGGGCGATAACCTGATTTATCTCTAAAGCTTTGGGCAATCGCCTATTGGATTTTCCACTTACTATTTCTAACGTTGGATTTGCTAATCCCTGTTCAACCATTACATGCTTGAAAAACATACGCAGGGTGGATTGCACTCTATTGAGAGAGGCTGGCGATAGTCGCAGATTCTTTAAACTGATTTCAAAATCTGCGATAACCATAGAATCAATACTCTCCACCGGCATATTCGTAACAAATGCTGAGAACTTTGCTAAATCGCGACGATATGCAGCAACAGTATTGAGTGATAATCCTCGTTCAATCGCACAGTAGTTAAGGAAAGATTGTGCGAGTGAGTCAAAGTGCAACGTGCTCATATCCATGCGCCTCTGCTACAGCCGCGTAATAGATCTTGCCGCTGTGAACATTTAACCCTTTAGCTAAGTTTTTATCGTTAGCACAAGCCTCTTTCCAGCCATGGCGTGCGATGGAGAGTGCATATGGGAGTGTTGCGTTAGTGAGGGCATATGTAGACGTGACTGGCACTGCACCTGGCATATTTGCTACGCAGTAAAAAACAGAGTTATGAACCGTGTAGGTTGGTTCGGCGTGAGTTGTTGGACGACTATCTTCAAAGCAACCACCTTGATCGATTGCGATGTCAACTAGGACAGAACCGATTTTCATAGACTTAACCAACGAGTTTGAAACTAACTTCGGCGCTTTCGCTCCGTGCACGAGAACTGCTCCGATGACTAAATCTGCTAGACGAACTTCGCGCTCAATGGCATGGGCAGATGCAACAAGAGTCTTTATGCGCCCACCATAAATTGTGTCGATATGAGCAAGTCGATTAATAGAACGATCAATAACCGTGACATCGGCACCCATTCCAATAGCGATGACAGCTGCGTTTAGGCCTGAAACTCCCCCACCGATAACAACAACTCGACCCGGTGAAACTCCCGGCACTCCACCGAGCAATACACCTCTTCCGCCATTGGGGCGTTCAAGTGCTGTGGCACCAACCTGAGTGGCTAGGCGTCCTGCGACCTCACTCATTGGAGCCAGCAAAGGTAGTGAACCATTTACTTCAACGGTCTCATAAGCAATCGCCGTTGTTCCAGATGCAATGAGAGCATCGGTGCAAGGCTTCGATGCAGCAAGATGTAGGTATGTAAAAATCGTCTGTTCGCGACGTATCTTTGGATACTCAACCGCTATCGGCTCTTTGACTTTAAGTATCAGCTCGGCGCTACTCCATACTGCATCGGCATCAGCAACTATCTTTGCTCCGGCTGCAATAAAATCTTCATTAGTCAATGATGAACCAATTCCGGCACCATCTTCGATTATTACGCTATGTCCAGCGGCGACAAACTCGCTAACGCCCTCAGGTGTTATCGCAACTCGCGATTCGTGCACTTTGATCTCTTTAGGAACTCCAACAATCATGTAAGCGTTAACCTTTCGCTGCTACCGCCGCTGCGATTAATCCAACAAAGAGTGGATGAGGTCGAGTTGGACGAGATCGAAGCTCAGGATGAGCTTGCGTACCGATGTAGTAAGGATGCACCTCTTGAGGTAGTTCTACAAACTCAACTAGATTACGCTCCTTAAAGAAGCCAGAAAACACAAGGCCAGCCGATGAGATCACATCCCGATAGGCGTTATTGACCTCGTATCGATGACGGTGGCGCTCTGAAATCTGAAGCGATGAATAAACCTTTGCAACCATTGAGCCCGTGGTTAAATCGGCCGTATAGAGACCCAGTCGCATTGTGCCGCCCATATCCTCTTTACCGGCAACAACAGCTTTTTGATCCTCCATCGTTGCAATAACTGCAGTACCTGTATCTGAGAACTCCGATGAATTAGCATCTTTAATACCGGCTAAGTTTCGCGCCGCCTCAATAACCATACATTGCAGGCCGAGACAGAGACCAAGTGTTGGAATCTTATTTTCGCGGGCATAGGTAAGTGCACCAACTTTTCCTTCAATACCTCGGATTCCAAATCCACCAGGAACACAGATTGCATCTACGTTTCGGAGATTCTTGGCAGCACCTTCAGCTGTTTCACACTCATCACTTGCTATCCATACGATTTCAATCTTTGCCGCGTTTGCAAAGCCTCCCGCCCGCAAAGCTTCAGAGACTGAGAGATAGGCATCTGGCAGATCAATATATTTGCCAACCAAACCGACTCGAATATTGTGCTTAGGATGATGAACTTTTTCAAGCAAATCATCCCATTCCCCCCACACAACATCATGGCTTTTAAGACCAAGGCGTTGAACGACATAAGCATCCAAGCCCTCGGCGTGCAGAACCTTAGGGATGTCATAAATCGAAGGTGCGTCAACTGCTGCTACCACGGCCGCTAAATCGACATCGCACATCAATGAGATCTTTTTCTTCACTGATAATGGAATCTCTCGATCAGATCGTAAAACGATTGCATCGGGTGCAATACCAATGCTTCGGAGTGCAACAACCGAGTGCTGGGTTGGTTTAGTTTTTAACTCACCCGATGGTCCGATATACGGCACTAATGAGACGTGTAGATAGAAGACATTGTCCCGTCCGACCTCTTGGCGAATCTGCCGTGCCGCCTCTAAAAATGGCTGGGACTCAATGTCTCCAACAGTGCCCCCAATTTCAGTTATGACGATATCGATATCAGGTGAAGCCATCGCGCGAATGCGCTCTTTAATCTCATTCGTAATATGAGGAATAACTTGAACTGTCTCCCCTAAATACTCACCACGACGTTCACGTGCGATAACTCTCGAATAGACCTGGCCCGTAGTGACGTTTGCAGAGCCATGCAGATTGGTATCTAAGAAGCGCTCGTAATGTCCGATATCTAAATCAGTTTCAGCGCCATCATCGGTAACAAAAACCTCACCATGTTGAAATGGGTTCATTGTCCCTGGATCGACGTTTAGATAGGGATCGAGTTTTTGCATAGTCACCCGAAGCCCGCGGGCCACTAGTAATCTGCCAAGAGATGAGGCGGTGAGTCCTTTACCAAGAGATGAGGCGACTCCGCCTGTTACAAAGAGATGTTTCGTCACATGTTGCTGGCCCATGGAAGACAAACCTATCACTTCTTATAGCAACCCTCTTACACCCTCAGAGAGAGTAGCTCTGCGGCGTGTTCGCGCGCACTTGTGGAGTTCTCAAAACCTGCCAACATGCGTGCTATCTCTTCGATTCGATCGTCACCCTCAACTTTTCGAACATCGCTTTGAGTGACCGATCCATTGCTGTCCTTTGTTACCACAAAATGAGAGTCGGCCCATGCTGCCACCTGTGGCAGATGTGTAACGACGATAACTTGTGCATGGCGTGAGAGAGAGTGAAGTCTTCGACCAACTTCGATCGCCGCCTTTCCCCCAACCCCAGCATCAACCTCGTCAAAGACATACGTACCTACTGGATTCGATGCTGCAATTACAACCTCTAGTGCCAACATTACACGCGACATCTCGCCTCCACTTGCACCTTTTGCAAGGGCAACAAGTGGTGCATCTTTATGAGATGAGATGTACATCGCTACATCATCGCAACCAAGAGCGGTGAAATCAGACTCTTTCAACGCTGCGTAATCAGCATTCTCTATGTGCACCGAAAACTCTGTATGCGGCATCGATAACTGTTGAATTTCGAGAGTAACTTCTGCACTCAATCTCTCACCTGCTTGAATACGAACACGTGTGAGCTCTTTAGCAGCGGCAACCAGTGCCTTTTTTACAACACCAAGCTCTGACTCCATCTCTTTGAGACGATCATCGCCCCCCTCTAAATCAGCGATGGAGTTTGCCGAAGATGCTAATCGTTCAACTAGAAGATCTGCTTCGATATCTGGCGCAGATGAACCTCCGTATCTTTTTATCAAGGAGATAATCTCAGCTTTGCGTGCGTTCAGATAATCAAGTCGCACAGGATCTGCCTCTAAGGAGTGCATATATCCTGCCAATGCGCTGCGAGCATCATCGATGAGAAAAAAGCCCTCGCTCAACTGTGTGTAAATGGCCTCCAAAGCAATATCTTTTGAGCGTGCGCTCTCTAGTGATCTTCGGGCGACACCGATAGAGGTAAGAGATCCACTCTCCTCATCCTCGATTGCGATTGTCGCCTTTGCACCGGCGATTCGAAGCTCCTCAACATTGGATAGACGCTCAATATCGGCGTTGATTTGGTTGTATTCACCAGATTCCAATGTGAGTTTTGTTAAAGCCGAAACAAATTCTCGTAGCTCACCTAACTCTTGATCAACCTTGTCGATGCTCTTTTTCAGCGCAGTAATTCTTGACTTCAATCCATGATACTGGCCGAGAAGATCAGAGTACGAACTCATGGCTACAGTGAAATCACTTCCCGCATATCGATCCAATAGCTCTCGCTGTCTTGTTGGTTTACTAATATGTATGTTTGCCGCCTGTGCATGTACTTCGACCAGTAGTTGGCTAACAGCAGATAACGTGCTCGCTGATACAGATACACCATTACTCGTGGCCTTGCTCTTGCCATCACTTGTTACTGAACGCGTAATTATTAATTCGCCGTCTTCAACTATGACCCCGCAATCATCAAATACTGTGCTGCTAGATGATGGAACCCTAAAGCGGCCGCTTGCAATCAATCGTTCGCTGCCTTTTCGAACCAATGCACTATCGCTCTTGCCCCCCAAAATAAGATTGAGAGCAGTTAAAATCATGGTCTTTCCCGCGCCAGTTTCACCTGATAGAACTGTCAATCCCTGAGAGATCTCTAGCGTCGCCTGATCAATGACCCCAATAGATCGAATCGTTATCTCATCGAGAAATGTTCGCTCACTCACCGCGCCAGCCTTGGATTGGTAGTTTGAACTTTGCTACCAATCGATCACTAAAAAGAGTTTCACTTAAGTGGGCAAGACGGACAATGCCAGTGTCCTTGGTGATGTGCACTTGATCGCCCTCAACGAGCTCGAAATTGCGAAGTGAATCTGCCGATAACAAGGCGTGTTGGGACTCGATCCGCACCACTATCTGCGACTGTGTTGAGATTACAAGTGGGCGTGAAAAAAGTGCATGTGCAGAGATCGGTAGAACAACGAGGGCATCAACCTCAGGCCATACAACTGGGCCCCCAGCCGAGAAGGCATAAGCCGTTGAACCCGTTGGCGTGGAACAGATAAGTCCATCGCAACCCCAACGAGAAACTGGACGCTCATCAATCTCCAAAAATAGCTCGACCATTGTCGCCTTTTCTCGTTCAACCGTTACTTCGTTAAGTCCCCATCCCTGTGCAACCTCGGCACCCTTGCGAACAACGCTATATCTTAAAGTCATTCGAGGGTCGATAACGTATTTCTTATGGACGAGCGAATCAACAACTGTCTCTAAACTAACTTTTTCGACCTCTGCTAAGAAACCTACATGGCCCAGATTCACGCCAAGCAATGGAATTTGATGCTCCCGCGTAACCTCGGCTGCTCGCAATATCGTTCCATCTCCACCGAGTACGAGTGCAACTTCTAGCTCGGGTAGATCAGCAATTGTGCATTTTGCTATGCCCTCAACGTCGATTTCAGAGATCGTGAAGAGATCAAATCCAGCTGCTCGTAAGCCAGCAGACAGTTTGACTGTGGCTTCAACTGCCTCAACCCGAGTTGGATTACAAACGATCAAAAGATTGCGCATCATGCAGGCCCATCGGCTATGGCTTTATCTAAAGCATCAATATCTATCGCAGCTGCACCTCGACGGAGCCATAAAAAATACTCAACATTTCCGGCCGGTCCCGGTAGAGGACTTGCAGCGATCGACATTGTTCCAAGACCTACGTCATATGCAGAATCAGCCACCTCAATCACTGCGGATTTGCGAAGGGCAGGATCGCGTACGACTCCCCCAGCACCTAATTTCTCTCGCCCTACTTCAAACTGTGGTTTGACCATCACCACGTAATCGGCTTCGGGCTTTGATACTGCAGCAAGGGCAGGAAGAACTAGGGTCAGTGAGATGAAGGATAAATCTGCCACGACTAGATCGATAGGCTCGCCAACAACTGCGCCGGTTAAATGTCTAATATTGGTGCGATCTAAAATACTTACGCGCTCATCTTGTCGAAGCGCCCATGCAAGCTGTCCGTAACCCACATCAACTGCGACCACGTGAGCGGCACCTCTGCGAAGGAGAACATCTGTAAAGCCACCTGTGGATGCACCTGCATCTAAACAGCGCTTGCCTTCAACGTTCACGTCGGCAAAGGAATCTAAGGCGCCGGCTAACTTATGGCCACCGCGGGAGACAAAGTCGTCGCGCTTTCCTGCAAGCTTTATCGAAGTTTCGGCATCGACCATTGTTGCCGGCTTGGTTGCAGGAATTCCATTGACCAGAACCGAACGCGACTCGATGAGATCAGATGCATTTTCACGTGAGCGCGCAAGCTCACGGCGAACGAGTTCAGCATCTAGGCGTATCTTCATATGGTTAGGTCCTATTACAGCCCATCGATAGATGAGAGAGCTGTAGCGAGTTTGGTGTGTAACTCCTCGAAGCGCCTGGCATGTTCGTTAATCTCCAGTGAATCGATATCAACTAGTTCATTGCGAATCTCTTCAACTAGGTTCTCACCGTTGATCGCATCTTCCTGGTTCATTTGTTGGCCTTCTTTTTAATTGTAGTTTTCTTAGCGCTGGTCTTTTTAGCGCTGGTCTTTTTAGCGCTGCTCTTTTTAGCGCTGGTCTTTGTATTGGCTGAAACTTTGGAGCTGGCCCTCTGCGATGTCGATTTTAGCCGAGCAACCTCTTCTTTGAGCGCTTCGAACTCGCCACGCTTAACAAATCCCATCTTGGTAACTGATCGTTCAACCTCGTCTTCAATCTTTACCTTCAACGCCTCGCCACCTTCGCGCATCCAAGCGTTAACGGCAGCTGCAACCTCGGTTGCACTCTTTTCGCCACCGCTCACCTTTGTAAGGTATGTGCGTAGCGTTGAAAAAATATCATTAGCCATAGAGCTAAGAGTACCTATATCCGCCTAATCTCTATCGCTTCTACTTGCCACCGGCTAGCAAGACCGCTCACTGCCTTCCAGAAACGCCTATGAATACTGCCCGATACTTCAATCCACTCATCACTCTTAAGGCTCAGTGCGCTACGCCGTGATTTCGCACTCCATGCAGCTATATCCA